>Ga0256834_1000636_pt1 | contig 24908 bp, 26 predicted proteins | sample 4281140metaG_FD_190536 | JGI IMG/M metagenome (GOLD analysis project Ga0256834, IMG submission 190536) | Hydrothermal vent microbial communities from East Pacific Rise, Pacific Ocean - 4281-140 | ecosystem: Environmental > Aquatic > Marine > Hydrothermal vents | place: Pacific Ocean: East...
CCTCTTTCATGAGATGGGACATGCTATTCACCATCTATTTGGGACTTGTTCAGAGCGTTCAGTCTCTGGCATAAATGGTGTAGCATGGGATGTCGTTGAGTTTCCATCACAGTTTTTAGAGAACTTTGCCTATGAAGCTGCCATTTTAAAACGTTTTGGTTTTCACTATGAGAGTGGAGAGCCTATAAGCGATGAGCTTATGGCTAAGATAAAAGAGACCAAAAACTACCAAGCAGCGCTAGGCATCTTGCGTCAAGTAGAGTTTTCTCTCTTTGACTTTACCTTACACCAAGGACTCTACCAAGGCGAAGAGGTACAAGCCCTACTTGATGGCATACGTAAAAAAACCTCTTTACTTCCTGCACCAAAGTACAACAAGTTCCAACATGGCTTTGCACACATCTTTGCAGGAGGGTATGCTGCGGGGTACTACTCCTACAAATGGGCAGAAGTACTCTCAGCAGATGCATTTTTTGAGTGTATAGATGAAAAAGATGGATTTGACAAAGAAAAAGCAAAAGGGTATAAAGAGTATATCTTAGCTAACGGTGGAGCCAAAGAGATGTCTGAACTTTACCAAGAGTGGCTAGGTCGTAAGGCTGATGTAAAAAGTCTTATTAAACTTTATGAAATAGATTAAATAAAGGAAAAACAAATGCAAGAGTATCGTTCTCTCGCCCTTATTGTTTTAAGTATTTTTGCCATTACCCTTTTAGGTGCCTACTTTAGCCCTACTTTTCAAGAGCAAAGAGGCTGGCTAGAACTCTTCTTTCTCTTTGGGTCTGTGCTTTTCATCGTCTCTACTTTAGCCATTTTTGCCACCTTGGGATTCTCCTCTTTTGCCATCTATATGGCAGTCTTCCTCTCAGCTGTTATCGCCATGTTTGGCATACTCGGAGCCGTCATCGTAGTCTTACTCACATACATTGCATGGGGTTCCATATTTGCCATGGAAGTTTTACTCTATGATGCAGGAGCAGACAGTGCCAAAGAGTGGTTTTTAGCTCGCTATACGTTTAAAGCATTTAAAGCTGAATTTTATGCATTTTATCCAATGATTGGATTTATATATCTATTATTAGAAATACTCCCAAATATACTTAGTAGGGAATCGCTCATAGACTTTTCTCCGTCAAGAGTGTTAAAAGATATGAAAGCATTACTCCCTTAACCTTTATTTGTCTTTTTTACCAAATTTAAAAAAACGTTTTACTTTTTCACAGACAGTATGTTTACCTGTCTCAACACGGCATACTTCTTCAGACTCCACTAATGATGCTATGCGTTCTGGCTGTTTTTTACCCTCAATAATAAAACGAAGTGCATTCAGACGTATGAACCCTTCTGCATCTTTTTGGTTATAAACATCATCTGCTTCAAAGGTAGAATGCTCTTCTGAGTAGAGTGTCACATCTGACTTACGTCCTACTACAATTACATTACCTTTGTACAATTTAAGTTTTACCTCACCCTGTACTTGGTCTTGTGTTGCATCAATGGCAGATTGTAGCATACGACGCTCTGGAGACCACCATAAACCGTTGTAGATAAGTTTTGCATACTTAGGCATAAGCTCATCTTTCATATGTGCTTCTTCACGGTCAAGTGTTATAGACTCTATGGCACGATGAGCTTTAAGCATAATAGTGCCACCTGGTGTTTCATAACACCCACGTGCTTTCATACCCACCATACGATTCTCAACAATGTCTATACGTCCTATGCCATGTTTATTACCATATTCATTCAATGCTGTAAGGATAGCTGCTGGACTCATATACTCATCATTAATGGCAATTGGATCACCTTTTTCATATCTGATAGTAATATATTTTGGTTCATCTGGTGCTTCTTCAGGACTAACTGACCATAACCACATACTCTCTTCTGGTTCATTAAATGGATTTTCTAACCATTCACCCTCGTACGAGATATGTAGTAAGTTTGCATCCATAGAGTAAGGTTTTTCTTGTCCTTTACCATCTATATCTATACCATGTTTTTCAGCATATTCAAGTAACTTCGTACGTGAATTCAAATCCCATTCTCTCCATGGAGCAATCACTGCAATGTCTGGGTCAAGTGCTAAATATCCAAGCTCAAAACGTACTTGATCATTCCCTTTTCCTGTCGCTCCATGACTCACTGCATCAGCACCTGTTTGGTGTGCAATTTCTATCTGCTTTTTAGCTATAAGGGGACGGGCTATAGAAGTACCCAATAAGTATTCACCCTCATAAATAGCATTGGCTCTGAACATAGGGAAGACAAAGTCTTTGACAAACTCTTCTTTAAGATCTAAAATAAATATATTCTTTTCTTTAATGCCCATATCTAAGGCTTTTTGACGTGCAGGCTCTACTTCTTCACCCTGCCCTAAGTCAGCTGTAAACGTCACCACTTCACATTCATACTCATCTTGAAGCCATTTTAAAATAATACTCGTATCGAGTCCACCCGAATATGCTAATACTGCTTTTTTAATTGTTCTTTTTGCCATGCCAAGCCTTTAAATAATATTGTTTGGATTTTAGCGTAAACTTGGTTAAGGAATACAAAATTCCTAAACTACTCTGTTTTGTCAAAACTGCTTAGATTAAGACTATAAAGTTGGCATATTGCAGAGAGTTTTTTTCTTTTTACAGTATTTTGACACTTTTTTAGTGCCTGTTTTTTAGCTGAAGATATGGTAAAGCTATCAAAGCTAAGCCCACAGACAAGATTTCCTTTTGTATCTTTTGCGATATAAAATGCTTTATGGTCTTTATTTCTTAAGTAATATTTGTACTGTGTAAGACAAGGACCAAAAAGTGTATGCTTTGCTTTAGCTATCTCTTTGAGATAGTCTTTTTGACTCAAAAATATATTAGGTTTTTTATCTAGTGTAATATTAAAATCTTTAGCTTTTACTAATATGTTTTTACCATCAAAGAAAGAGAGACATGGTGCTTTGGGTGCTAGTTTCTGCATAAATATTTTTTGATCTTCACATTTTTTCACAGCAACGATAGCGGCTTTTCTAAGTGTCTGATGTTCTTTAGTTGTAGCACAAGCAAAATTACCATTTTCATCTATACTATATGCAAATACTTTGTGTCCTTTATCGTCTAAATGTTCTTTAAAAAGAGTCAGACACTCACCCAGCACAAGATTTTGTGCTTCGTTAATGATTGCTATCCTTTTTTTAGGAGCAAAAGGAGTATTGTCTGCAGGTATGACCATAGAAAAATCATCCTCTTCTGTTATCCATGCATCATTTATATCGACTATTTTGCACGTAGCGTCTACTACTCGTTTTTTACAAGCTTCTAACGCAACATTTTGTGCACTTGAAGCATTATGCATACTATGTGTCCAAGCACAGTAGTCTTCTTCTCCAACTGCTACTCTCGCATAGGCAAATGCTTTATTCTTTTTTAGATATTTATAGGTTTTGGTATAACTAAATAAACATTTGTCAAGTAGTATATTTTCAGGGGCTACTTGTGCATAAGAGAAATTTGAGCACATATATAAGAAAATAAAAACATATACATACATTCAATACTCCTTTAAGTCAAAACAAAATCTATATTTTCTTTGTCAGCATTACTCTACCTTACATTTAATGAATAGTCAAGATAGATACTTCATCATTTCATAGTATTATAAAAACCTATTTACATTATGTTATCTGCATAGTACAGTCAGGCTACGCAAATAGTTATAGGTAAAATACTTACGTCTTCTAAATATTAATTGGCTATAATCTAACTAAGTGAACCATGAAAAATACCCCCATACATTAGGAGACTAATTCGATGAAACTTGGTGTAAATATAGACCACATTGCAGTACTTAGAGAAGCACGAAAAGTAGCTGATCCCGACCCCTTAGATGCTCTTAGTATCTGTAAACGTACAGGAGCAGACCAAATCACCATACATTTACGTGAAGACAGACGTCATATGCAAGACAGTGATGCACAGAATATCATAACACTCTCTGCTTTGCCTGTAAATCTTGAATGTGCTATAGAACCTAGCATGATAGACATTGCTTGTAGTCTAAAACCGCATAGAGTAACCCTTGTCCCTGAAAAACGTGAAGAAGTTACAACAGAAGGTGGACTTTGTGTTACAGGGAAACAAGAAAAATTAAAAGAGGCTATTGCTAGGCTTCAAAAAGAAGAGATAGAAGTCGCACTCTTCATTGACCCTACTTTAGAAGCAGTAAAGGCTTCTATAGATTTACATGTAGAATGGATAGAGTTTCATACTGGAAAATATGCAAATATATATGCCATGCTCTACACAAACCTAAGTAAAACACACCATAGCATAGCAGAATTAGAGCTCTCACGTAAAATCCTTAAACAGATGTTAAGTGATGAACTCTGTAATCTTCGGCTACTCTCTTGTGAAGCAATGGAAAGAGGCTTACGTGTAGCTGCAGGACATGGACTCAATATGCAAAATGTAACTGCCATTAGAGAGATAGAAACCATAGAAGAATTAAATATAGGTCAAAGTATCATAGCTCGTTCAATCTATGTAGGTTTGGAAAGAGCCATACTAGATATGAAAGAACTATTAAATCACAGATGAGAAATATAGTATGCAAAATCGTAAAAAAGTAGCTATCAGTATAGGAGACCTCAATGGTATAGGTATCCAACTTGCTTTACAAAATCATAATACCATTTGTAAAGCCATTGAGCCTCTTTATTGTATAGACAGAGTGATGCTTGAAAAAGCGGTGAAAAAGCTTAGACTTTCTATCCCTAGTAATTTTAATACCATTGAGAAAATAGGCTCTGCATTTGATATTGAAGCTGGTTTTACAAGAAAAGAAAGCGGTGCATATGCCTATGCTTCTTTTAAAAAAGCTGTGAATTTAGCAAAAGACAATAAAGTTGATGCTATTTGTACCCTGCCTATACACAAAAAGGCATGGGAACTTGCAGGTATTACTTATAAAGGTCATACAGACGCTTTGCGTGATTTTTTTGATGCAGATGCTATTATGATGCTGGGAAGCAAAAAAATGTATGTCGCACTTTTTACTGAACATATCCCTCTCAAAGAAGTAGCTAAAAGTATCAATGAAAAAGACTTAACAAAATTTCTAGTTGATTTCTACCATACAGCAAAGCCAACATCTACTGTGGGCGTTTTAGGTCTTAACCCTCATGCTGGTGATGTTGGTGTTTTAGGAGATGAAGAGTACATCATAGAGAAAGCTATTATAAATGCTACACAAATACTCTATCATGAACACCCAGATTTACTGAGTAAAAATAATACTTTATTTACTAAACCATTAGTACCTGATGTAGCTTTTACACCAAGGGTGAGAAAAAACTTTACCTACTTCATTGCCATGTATCATGACCAAGGATTAGCCCCTTTAAAAGCACTCTATTTTGATGAGGGGATTAATGTTTCACTCAACCTGCCCATACTCAGAACTTCTGTAGACCATGGTACAGCTTTTGACATAGCCTATAAAGGGGCAAAACTGAATCATCTTTCTTATTTAAATGCAATTGGGTATATCTCAAAAAGTAGTACGTAGTTACGTTAACAGAAAAGTCCGCTGTCTTCTTCTCTTACTATCTCACAAGCTTCATTCATACGAGAACAAAGTTTTTCTTGACAACAGTCGCAAAGATAACGATAACTTTGCATATCATAATGAATCATATTGCCTAATTTTAAGTCGTTATAACATTCACCACATACATTGGTAACACGCAGAAGAATCTCATCTGTTGCTTCTTGACTTACAAAACAATCGTTAGTCATTTTGTGTTTCCAACTCGTCTATCATTTCTTTAGCAACACTCAATGAAGGTTCTAATTCATAGGCTTTTTTATACCCTATCAATGCTTCTTTTTTACGTTCTAAATCATACAGTGTATTGGCATAGTTGAAGTGGTGTGGTGCATATTCAGGGTCAAGTTTTATCGCTTTTTCATGGTGTATTTCTGCTTTTTTCTCTTCACCTAGTTTATGGTATGCATTGGCAAGTGATGCATGTGCCATGTCATCATCTGCATCTAAATTCAACAATTTTTCAAAACTCTCTTTTGCTTCTTCATAGTCTTCACTTTGCATAGAAACATAACCCATTTTTTGTAAAGCATCACTATGGTTTGCATCTATGATTAAGGCAGAACCTAACGCTTTCTTTGCTTCTTCATAGTCTTCTTTTTCTACAGCTTCATCAGCCATAGTAAGTAGTTGTTCCATGCGTGAAGGTTGCACTGTTGGCTTAGAAAATGTTTTGTCTGGTCTGTTAATACCACCTATTTGATCGTCTGCAACTTTTGCTTCAAAGTCTACTCCACGTTTTGGGTGATCTCCTGAAAAAAGTTGTTTAAAAAAGAGGTAAAATACCAGCCCTGCAATAATCAGTAATAAAAGTTGAAAAGTAGTCATTATCGTCCATCTCTTCTGTGTTTAATTTGTTCTGCAATATGTGCTGAGACTTTATCCATCTCTTCTTTTGTATCGTACATGAATTCATGTACATCATCTTCACCTAAGTGCACATAAATGGCATAACCAACAAGTTCAACTTTACCTTTACCTTCATTTTCTATCCACTGCATACTCACTTGTGTGGTTTCATCTCCTTCACCTGTTTTAATCACAGCTGCGGGGTAGAGTTGCTTAATATCTTTTGGGTCAAATTCTATATCATCTATTTTAATTAACATAAAGGGATTATAGTATAATTATATAAAATAATAGAATTTGAAAGAAGAAACATGCCTTTAAAAGAACAAATTAAATCCGATGTAAAAGATGCTATGAGAGCTAAAGAAGTGGTAAAAAGAGATACCCTACGTAACATACAAGCTGCTATAAAACAGATAGAAGTAGATGAACGTAGAGATGTCACAGATTCTGATGTAGAGACTATTTTGATGAAATATCTTAAACAAAGAGAAGATGCCAAAGTGCAGTTTGGCGATGCTGGACGTGATGATTTGGTAAAAAAAGAAGAAGTAGAAATTGCCATAGTGAAAGTTTATTTGCCAGAGCCTATGGATGATGAAGAACTAGAATCTGTACTCAAAGAAGTCATAGCCTCAGTGGGTGCAGAGAGTATGAAAGACATGGGTAAAGTCATGGGTGCAGCCAAATCTGCTATAGGAAGCCGTGCAGATGGTGGGCGTATTAATGTGATGGTGAAAAAATTATTAGCATAACCTTAAAACAAAATCGAATTTTCATTATAAAACAACTATAAAAAATAAGGATTTTTTAAAAGTGAATACACTTGAGAATGCAATTAAACAAATTGAAATTTTATCTTCTGAAAAAAGAAAACTAGAGATAGATAAAAAAAATATAGTTCTACAATTAAGAAAATTAGAAGAAAATATTCTAACTTCAAAAATATCTTTTATAGAAAAAATACTAGCATATATTTCATTTGGAGTAATCAACTATGAAGATAAATATAAAAAAAATATTCTAACTTACAAAGACAGTATCAATAAATTAAATTCTAATACTATAGATATAGATATAGATATAGGAATATTAGATACTGCTATATTAAAGTTTAATATAGAGATAGAAAGTAAATTGGATACTTTTAAAAATATACTTCTTACATTTCAAACTAATTTAGTAACTATCTCAAAAAATAGATACATAAACAATTACGAAAAAGAAGAATTAAAAGATAAGCTAAAAAAGATAGTGATTAACAAAGAAAAACTATGTCTACACAAAAATATTAAAGATGATATAAGTGAACTTTTAAACTTTCAAGAAAACCCAGATATTTGGATTGAAAAAAGTAATACTCTTTTTATAAAAAATGAAAAAATAAATGAAAAAAAATTTCTTGATACAATAGAAGCTAACCCATTAACAGAGAAACAACAAGAGGCTGTTTTAGTCAATGAAAATAATAATTTAATTTTAGCAGGAGCAGGTTCAGGAAAGACCAGTGTAATTGTTGCAAAAGTTGCTTATCTCATAAAGAAAAATATATTAACCCCTAGTGAGATACTTGTTTTAGCTTTTAATAAAAATGCAAAAGAAGAACTAGAAGAGAGATTTAATAAACAAAATATAGATGTTAAAGTAAAAACTTTTCATTCTTTTGGGTCAAGTATTATCGGAGAAATATTATCACAAAAGTTAATATTATGCCCAATGGCAGAAGATCCAAAGGTGATGACTAAATTTATAAAAGATACAATTCAAAATCTATTAGTATCAATTGAGGGGTTTTTAGAGAACTTTTTAGTACTTATGGCTTATTTTAAACTGCCTTATAAGAACGAATCTGAATTTAAGTCTATTGGTGAATATTACGACTATCAAAAAAGCTATGGTATAAAAACATTAAAACATAAAGTGATAATAAAAGGAGAAAAACAAGGTAAAACGTTACTTACTTTAAAAGAAGAAATAGTAAAGAGTCATCAAGAGTTGGTTATCGCAAACTTTTTAACACTAAATGGAATAAATTATTTATATGAAGAACCTTATGAACACAAAACTGAAACTTCTGAAAAAAGGCAATATCAGCCAGACTTCTTTTTGCCAGACTATAAAATCTATATAGAGCATTTTGGAATTGATAGAAACAATAAAACTGCACCATATGTAGATAATAAAGAATATATTGAAGGTATAAAATGGAAAATAGAACTACATGCTAAATATAATACTCCATTAATTCAAACTTTTAGTTATGAGTTTTCAGAAAACAATTTATTGGAACTACTTAAAGAAAAATTATTGCGACATAATGTAATCTTTAGAGAACTAGAATTGGCTGAAATAGCCGAACTTTTAAAAGAACCTATAAAAGACAATCAATTTACTAAACTTTTCACAACTTTTTTAGCTCATTACAAATCTAATAGACATTCTATTGGGAACCTAAAAGACAAATCTGAAAAAAATGAAAGAGATCGATTGTTTCTAAAAATTTTTGAATTTATTTTTAATGAGTACAATAGCTACCAAGAGAGAAATAGTTGTATTGACTTTGATGACATGATTGTCAAAGCATTAGAGTGCATAGAAACATCAAACTATACACATAGCTTTAAACATATATTTATTGATGAATTTCAAGACATATCTAATACAAGAGCCCAATTAATCAAAGCTTTATTACCAATAAATAATACATCAATAACAGCTGTTGGAGATGACTGGCAATCTATAAATAGATTTGCAGGAAGTAATATTCAAATTATACAAGACTTTCAAGAAATTTTCGGAGCATCTAAAACAGTTGCGTTAGATTATACTTTTAGGTTTAACAATATTATATCAGATATAGCTTCCACATTTGTACAAAAAAATCCTCATCAAATTAAAAAAGATATTAAAACTATTAAACAACAAGATTCAAATAAATTTAGTATTTTACTATACTGGACAACAGGAGACAACAAAGTAGACTTAAAATATATTTTAGATTTAATTTCAAAAAAAGAGCAAAGTGAAAAAAAATCTATCATGGTACTTGTCAGATATAAATTTCTATATAAAGAGTTAAAAGAACTAGGGAATCTCTATTCAAATTTTGATGTTACGTTTTCTTCAGTCCATGGCTCAAAAGGAAATGAAGCAGATTATGTGATAATTCTTAATATTGATAAAGGTGAATTTGGTTTTCCTTCAAAGATTGTGGATGATCCAATTTTAGACATGGTAATTCCCCAAGGTGAGAATTTTGAAGATGCTGAAGAGAGAAGACTCTTTTATGTAGCATTAACCAGAACAAAAGGTACAGTTTTTCTATTAAGTGATATTCATAATAAATCACCATTTATTGATGAGATTATAGAGGATAATAAGCATGAAATATTTTTTCTAAATGATAAACATATACAATTACAAAATTGTCCTAAATGTATAACTGGTTTTTTAAAAAAGAGAGAAAACTCTAATAATAAAGACTTTTATGGTTGTAGTAATTACCCACGATGTAAATTTACTGAGAATGTATACAATTGTCCCGAATGTAGCAATGAAGTATTAAAAGATATAAAAAATAAAATTGGTGAATGTTCAAATATTGACTGTAGTTTTCATTCCCCTTTATGTATAAAATGCAATGGTTTTATGACTCAAAGAGAAGGTAAATATGGTATATTTTTGGGATGTACTAATTATCCAAAATGTGAACATAAAGAAAAGATTACTTAAATATAAAAAGCTACCTACCATACTTCACAGCTTTAATCGCCACAGTAATATCATTTTGTCTCATAAAATGCTCACCCACTAAAAAAGGTATCTGCACCTATGTTAGACAGTTCTACTATGGTTTCATGGTCACTGATGCCAGACTCTGCTACGATAATTTTGCCATTAAGTCTGAAAACAATACTAATGATTAGGTATTTAACCATAATAAAATATAATAAATTAGGAATTCAATCCTACTTTATGATATGATACTCTAAAAAAAGGATTGTGATGCTTCATTCACTTTTAGAGAACTCTGCTCTTTATATCTCTACTATAGAGATGCCCCATAGACGTTACTTTTATGACCAAATAGACCATGCAGATAAACTCATAGGTATTATAGGGGCTAGAGGGGTAGGTAAGACTACTTATATTTTAAACTATCTAAAGTTATTAGAACTCCCTATGAAAAAAAAGCTCTATATCTCTGCAGATAACATATCTTTGTCAGATACATCATTAGTAGAGATAGCTAAAGATTTTACAGCTATAGGTGGTGAAGTGTTAGCCATAGATGAGATACACAAATATAAAAATTTTGAGAGCGAGCTCAAACAGATTTATGATATGTTGCCTTTGAAAGTCATTTTCTCTGGTTCTTCGGCGATAGAATTAGAACATAGTAAAGCAGACCTGAGTAGAAGAGCAGTACTTTACCGTGTCAATGGATTGAGCTATAGAGAGTTTTTGGAGTTTAAGACAGATATACAACTAAGTACTTATACTCTAGAAGATATTTTAGAGAACCATACAGATATTGCCTATACGATTAAAGAGCAGGTAAAGCCCTTGGAGTTTTGGAAAGAATATCTTAGTTATGGGTACTACCCATTCTATTTTGAAAATCCTAAAAAGTACAGTATCAAACTGAATGAAACCATCAATACAGTCATAGAAGTAGACATACCCACACTTTTTAAGATTAAATATGAATATGTAATGAATCTGAAAAAGCTTGTACAACTCATCTGTCAATCTGAACCTTTTAAACTCAATATTAAAGAACTTAGCCACAAAATAGGAATTGACAGAGATACGCTTTATCTCTATTTTGAGTATTTGCATAGAGGAAAAGTACTTCACCTTATTCGTGCTAAACACAAGGGTGACAATATCTTTACCAAGCCAGATAAAGTCTATCTGAATAACCCAAACTTAAATCATAGTTATTGTAGTGATGCCTCTGTAGGAACTATTAGAGAAACGATATTTGTCTCGTTTTTACAAAGTGAGTATGGACTAAGCATTCCTAAAGAGGGTGATTTTCTAGTAGATGATAAATATCTGTTTGAAATAGGAGGGAAGAATAAAAGCTTCAAACAGATAAAAGACATACCATACTCTTATATAGCAGCAGATGAGTTAGAGATAGGCTTTGGCAATAAAATACCCTTGTGGTTGTTTGGGTTTTTATACTAGGTAGTTATCTTCTAATTTTTCAAACTCAATAAAGCTACCCACCATACTTCACAGCTTTAATAGCCGCAGTAATATCATCTTGACGCATAAAGTGTTCCCCTACCAAGAAAGCATCTGCACCTATGTTAGACAGTTCTACTATGGTTTCATGGTCATTGATGCCAGACTCTGCTACGATAATTTTGCCATTTGGTATAAGTGGAATGAGCTTTGCACTTAGTTGCATATCCATTTCAAAAGTCTCTAGGTTACGGTGGTTTATTCCTATGATGTCAGCCCCTGCAAAAATGGCTTTGACTAGGTCAGTTTTGTTGTGTACTTCTACTAGTACGTCTAAGCCTAGGTGTAGTGCATAGTCATGTAGCTCTTTAAGCTCTTTACGGCTAAGTGCCATGGCAATGAGTAAGATGTAGTCTGCCCCAAATGCAAGGGCTTCTAGTACTTGATACTTGTCTACGATAAAATCTTTTCGTAAAAGGGGTATGCTCACATAACGACGTACGATGCCCAGATACTCTTTATCTCCTTGAAAAAAATGTGGTTCAGTAAGAATAGAAAGTGAGTCTGCCCCACCCTTTTCATAAGCCTGTGCGATTTCAACAGGGTTAAAATCTTCTCGTATAATGCCCTTACTAGGACTTGCTTTCTTTACTTCTGCGATGATACGATAAGGGTTGTCTTCTGTTGCACGTAATGCAGCTTTAACATCTTTAGGTACAAAAGGGTTAAACGCCAAAGAACGTCCTAACCACTCCATAGGATAGTCTACTTTTCGTTTCTCTAAATCTGCTTTTGTTTTTTTGATAATATCGTCTAATATCTGTGCCATAATATTGCAGCCTTGGGCTAATTTTTTTGTATTATATCTAAAAGCAAAATGCTTTTACTTACACTGTTTTATCGTATTCCAATGTGTCTTTATTTCTTCTTCTCCTAGACCTTCTTCCTCTACAACACGCTTCATCAGCATCATCGCCTTTTTACATTTTCCCATTTTATAATATCCCCATGCCAAAGAGTCTAAATAATAAGTATTGTTTGGCTGTTGTACCAATGCCTTTTCAATAATGTTTATCCCTTTTTGTATATCTACTTCTTTATCGATCAGTGTATATCCATAATAGTTTAAATATAAACTGTCATCATTGCCAAGTTTCACAGCCTTTTTAAAATAAGACAATGTCTCTTTAATCATTTTTGTGTCATTTTTATCTTTCGCATTTTCAAATGTGAGTATGCCTTTTTCTGCGTACCACTTAGGGTCTTTATCTTTTTGATAAAAGGTATCTACCATACCTAATGCTTTTGAAAAATCTTTTTTCACTTTATACAGTTCATAAAGTAAAACACCCTTATACTTATATTTTTCTAAAAAAGAAACTGCAGCAGTTACATTACCTTTATACATATAGGCATCTATAATTTTAGCAAGGTACTTTTCATTCTCTTCTTGTTCATAGAGTGCTTTATACACTTCAATTACACCCTCTATATCTTTCTCTTTTTGATATAAAATCAGGAGCCTTATATAAATATCTTTACTTGAAATGTTCATACGACGATGGGTATCTAATAACTGAATTGCTTTTTTACGTTCGCCTGTAAACTCATCCATAATTTCTGTCATTTTGAGTAACACTTCTTCATTTGGGACAGTTTCATAAATTTTACTTAAAAGCTTTAATGCTCTTTTAAACTCTCCTGCATACATAAATGAATTTGATGCCAAGTCTAAATCTATAAGTTCACTAGACTGCTCGAGCAAATGCTCTGCTTCTTGTTGAGCACTTTTTACTTGTCTTGCGGTTAAATACAAAGGAATAAGTAATCTTCTTACCTCAAGCATATCTGGATGTGTTTTATCCCAGTTTTTAAGCCGTGAAATACTCTCTAAAATATGCTTTTTCCCAAGTAACGAAGACGTAGCTTCCCTAAAAAGATAAATACCCTCACCCGTAGAGTCAAATAGCTTTTTATAGACCTGATACGCATTTTCATATACTTTATAATTATCATAAAGAAGCCCTCTCATTATGAGTTCATCTTCACTGATGGTCATCAGTTTTTTAGCATATATCGAACTTGTATTGAGTACAAACAACACTGTAAAAGTTAAAATTAAACGATACCAGGACACTCTTTTCGTACCTCTTCTTCATCATTTTTAAACTGTTCCCAAAAAGGAAATGTACGACACTGTAAAGGTCGCACTGGGTAAATACTACAACGTTTTAGACTTTCATCAAAAAACACACAGGCATAATTGTCAAGAGCTAGCTTCTTTTCAATGAGCGAATAACGGTGTTTTACCTTTCGTAAATACATTGTAGCAAAATCTTCTACACTTAGGTTAACAAATGCTGCCATTTTTTCTACTTCAGCATATTTCGCCCAGATGTAACCACTTTCACCTGTACAGCAGTGACCCCCACAAGCCACACATGCTGAAGGGTTGAACTTATAGCTGTACCCCTCTTTGGATGTGAGTTTTTCTATAAAATCCATATTTAAAAATCACCTTTTATACTATTTGTTTTTGCTTTATCAAATGCCTTTTGGGCTTTAGGCATATATGTATTCTCTTCACTAAACACCACAAAAGGTGGCAATATAGTAGTCATGGATTTAGAATTATTTCGTGCAGCTATCATCACTAGTTTTGATTCCCTGTCTATTTTAGAGTGTACAAACTGTATTTTTTCTGCATTAATACCATGTATTTTTAGATGGTGCAACAGTAGGTCTATCTGCTTTGCATCATAACAAAAAATGAACCACCCTTTGGGCTTTAAAAACGTCTTCACGCGTTTTATAAATTTTTCAATAGGTAGATGCTGTGCATAACGGGCTATGTTTAGATGTGTATTTTCACTTTGTTGTACACTACTGTCATAAAAAGGTGGATTAGAGATGATGAAATCATACCTGTCCGTAGTATCAAGTTCTACAAAGTCCCCTAGGTAACTTTTTACTTCCATTTTATTGAGCCTGAAATTTTGTGTTGCATATTGTAACATCACTTCTTGCTTGTCTATGATGCTTGTTTGTATGCTAAAATCTCTACTTAACAACAGTGATATGATGCCCACACCACAGCCGACATCGAGTACATTACCCTTAGGTTTAAATGTCGAAATAAAATCATACAAAAAAATAGAGTCACTGTTGTAACAATAACCTGATGTTGGTTGATAAAGAAACACACAAAGCCTTCAAATATTTTGATTATCTTACAACAAATTGGGTATAATCGCGATTATGAATGAAGAACTAGACATAGACATACTCAACCCTCCATCAACAGATTTTTCCATGTTGGACTATGACTGTGCCTATATACCCGGTAACAAAGTACGCATGAACTACAAATATGTAGCCAATGCCTCTAAAGAATTTGCCACAGCAGTCATAGCCCGTGGATGGAGACGTTTTGGTAAATACTTTTTTCATCCTATCTGTAATGGGTGTAATGCCTGTAAAAGCTTACGTATAAATGCCAAAGACTACAAATATTCAAAGTCACAACGTAAAGCTATAAAGAGAAACAAAGAAACTAAAATTATTGTGCAAGAACCTACACTTACGCAAGCACATATAGACCTTTACAATAAATACCATGCGTATAAAAGCATAACAGATGACTGGCAACACCGCAACATTAGTCAAAGAGAATACCATGAAAATTTTGTAGATGGTGCACATGATTTTGGGAAAGAAGTACTCTATATCATCGATGATGTACTCGTTGGTGTTGACCTCATCGATGTACTAGATGATGGTATCTCTTCTATTTATTTTTATTATGATCCTGATTATGCACGTTATTCTTTAGGAACATACTCTTTACTTTATCAAATCAAACTAGCAGGTATCCTTGAACTTCCATGGATTTATTTAGGGTACTGGGTCGATGGCTGTAAAGCCTTTGCGTATAAGCCTAACTTTAAACCCCAAGAAATACTTGAGGACTTCCCGCATATCAGCCAAATACCTAAGTGGCAAGCATGGGAAAGTCCATAATGTCGACATTTATTTTACTTTCAAATAGAGTTATGTATTATGCATGACAAAGAACATAAAGAACTTCTAAACCCTCAATCAACAGACTTTATGGATGACAATCCTTGTTCTTATATTCCTGGGAAAATAACAAGAATGAATTACAAACAAGTTGATGTCGTTTCTAGTACCTTTGCAACAGCCGTTGCAAATAGAGGGTGGAGACGCTTTGGCAAAAACTTTGTCTACCCTGTTTGTTTCTCCTGTACTGCTTGTAAAAGCATGCGTATAGATGTTAAAAATTACAAATACTCAAAATCTCAAAGAAAAACCATCAACAAAAACGAAGATACCTATATTAAAATCCAAGAACCGAATATTACACAAGAGCATCTCAATCTTTACAATAAATACCATAACTATAAAGCTAAACTAGATGGATGGAAACACCAAAACATGTCTAGTCAAGAGTATTTTGAAAACTTTGTAGATGGTGCCCATGACTTTGGGAAAGAACTTCTCTACTACATAGATGGCAAACTTGTATGTGTAGATCTTGTTGATATTTTAGATGATGGCGTAAGCTCCGTGTACTGCTATTATGACCCTGAGTATCCAAAATTTTCTTTGGGTACATACTCTCTACTCTATGAGATAAAACTTGCAGAAAACCTAGGACTAGACTGGGTGTATCTTGGCTACTGGGTAGAGGGATGCTCTTCATTTGAATACAAAGAAAACTTCCAACCTATGGAAATCTTAGAAGGTTTTCCTAGGGTTTCTGAAAAGCCTGAATGGAAAAAATGGGTACCAAGTAACCCATACACCCATACACCCAAAGAACCTAAGATTTAAGTTTTTATTGCTTATATTTTCTTACCCACTTATACAGCAATCTATCAGGATTGACTCTGCTATCTACCTCTTTTTTTTCTAGTATACATTCACTTAATACTTTAGCCATCAAGGGTGCAAACACAAAACCCCGTCCACCTAGTCCATTTAATACATACAAGTTGTCTACATACTCTAACTCTGGAGTGGCTCCTATGAGCAACTTAGGATACCTTTCTAACATGCTTGGTACATCTATCACCTTACCTACTAAAGGAAAGTAGTCTTTAGACCCTGCTCTCATACCACAAAACACTTCTGTAAGTTCTAAGTCTCCTACCTCTACAAGTGAAGATGCTTTTTTCTTAAGGCTTAATGCTTGTTCACCTTTACAAGGTAGTACATCTTTTACTTCTTTCTCATGTGTGGCACCTAGTTTTATGATGCCTTGTATATTTGCCCCAACAGACATGGACTGGTGCATACTCACCTTCAACTCTAGTTTAGAACTAAAATTTCCACGTGTTCCCCAAGTACCTCGTATGCCCATGTAACGTAAGTCTGCTAAGTGACTCTCATAGCCTGTAGCTAAGACGATATTTTTGGCTTTGATTGTCGGGGAGCGGACACCCCGACCTACGAAACTCCAATGATTCTCTTCTTGTATTAATTCTACAACGTCCAATGTCATGACTTCAATATTTTTTAGTAAATACTCACATACTTTAGTTGCATCACAATCTCCAGCATCAGGAAAGAAAAAGCTATCAAAGTCTACGTCAATGCCTAGTGACTGTAGTTTCTCTTTCGTGTAATGTACATACTCTGTGTTATTAAACTTCTCATACTCGGTAAATTTTTTAGCATCTGCTTCGTCTTTAGGTATGCGTATGACTCCTGTTTGGTGAAAGTGTTCAGGACAAGTTGAGAGGTAAAACTCTTTTGCAAAAATAAAAGCTTCATTGGTAAGCATTTGAAGAGCAGAACCCTTCCCAATCTTCGGAGAAACAAAAGCCCCCGCAGCCCCAGAACCACCAGAGGCTATGCCGTTTTTGGCTAGTACTAGTACTTTTTGATTTTTTTGTGTGAGTGTGTAGGCAAGAGAAGCCCCTGCTATACCTGCTCCAATGATGATGGTGTCGTAAGGTTTAGGCATAAAATATTAAATAAGTTTTTTAAGCATATTTTTCATATCTGAATCTTCCACCTCATCTAATACAGACAACACAGCAGAAGTGATATTTATCTTTTTTACTATCACTCTCATATCATCATTTAGCATTATCAGTTTATGGGTCACGACATCCCAAACTTCTTCTTCATCTATGCCAAAGTACTCATGTACTATGACATTTCTAAAGTTTACTATTTTACGAAAATATTTAGGTGCATAAGTAGCAAATTTATCATCAGTAAGTAGATGATTAAGTGCTTCACCTACTATCTCCAGTTGTCTTATGGTAGCATCCCAGTGTAGGTTACTATGTTTAAAACTATCTGCATTCTTAAAATCTAAAGTATATTGCTTTATTTTTTCTAATGACACAAAAATATCTACTATAAAAAGTTCAATATCTCTTGACTTCTTAGACATACACTATCTCTTGATTTATCTTATCTTTATAGTACTCTCTCACACTATCTGCATACCCAACATCTACAGTTTTACCAAACACATCTTGTAAGTACTCACGTAAATCATCTCTAATAAAAAAGTCTTTTTTATCACTCTCTATGAGTATGTCTATATCGCTTTTTGCATCTGCATGACCTGTAGCATAGCTACCGAACAAGCCTATATTAGTAAGAGAAAACTTTTGAAACATCTCCTCTTTATGGCTAGTAAGATAGTCTAATATATATGCTTTTGTAATGACTGAGCCTTTTACTTTTTATTGAGTTGATTATACACTGTTTTATATGTTTAGTCAAAATCACTATATTTATACTTTTTAATTTTCAAAAATATTTCCTCAATACAATACCCAATGAAATAATAAAGTTGGAATTCCAATATTTATATATGCAATTATCCATGATGTACTAGTAGAATCTTTTAATAAACTTAAACCGTAATTTCTTTAATATCTGAATATATTCTCATATATTAACCTTTATAGCTTAGTTTAAGGACTTTAAAAATCCCTACTTTTTGTAGATTAGTAAGTATAAAAGTAGGGATTTGTTTTATCTACTTCAACACAAGCTTTTCTACAAAATTAAGATATATTTTATCAAAATTTTTCTAACTTTAACAAACAAAAATATAAACCATCTTCAGTTTACAAAACTAAGCTATAATCTAACACTCTAAAACAACGGAAAAATATGACACTCATAGGCATAGGCAACGTACTACAAAAAGATGATGGGTTAGGTGTGTATGCAGCTAGTTACCTCAACGAAAACTACTCTTTTTCCGAAGATATAGAAATCATTAATGGTGGAGTAGAAGGTATCCACCTTTTAAATGTTTTAGAAGAGAGTAATCATGTAGTAGTACTTGATTGTTTACAACTTAACGATGCCCCTGCTTCCATTTATGCCATACCTGCTAAAGAAATCTCTGGATATGGTCTTAACAACGGGGGTGCACACGAGATAGGCATACTCCAATGTATGGATATGATAGAACTTCAAGGGAAGGAAATACCCCAAGCTATAGTCATAGGTATAGTCCCTGCTGAAGTGACTTTTGCCTTTGGACTTAGTGATGAGATAGTAGCTGCCTTTGATGGGTACATCTCTGTAGTATTACAGTACCTTAAAAAGCAAGGTATCACACATACAAAGCTAAACAAACAAACTACGCTTTTAGAGATAATGAGCCGAGCCAAAGATCCCTCAGGTGTAATGATTTAACACATCATATTACCAAAGCACTTGTCTCCCAGCCATCATACTGAGCATTGTGTGCTTCTGCAACATCTATGAGCTTTAATGTGAGTGCATCTATATGATGATAAAAAACATTATCTAACTGGTAAAAATGTAAGCCTTTAATACCCTCTTCATTAACGATACCATCTTTCACTTTAAACTTCATCTCTTCTAGAGTACTGATAAGAGCATCTTTTTTCTCTTCATCTTTAAAGTAAAGTTTATGCTCCACTAAGCGTTCTAAGTGAAGGTTATCTCCTTGTTCTCTTAGGTTATCACATACCTTATGGTTTTGAATGATTTGCCATTCTCTAGCTGTCGGGTACAGTAATTTTTTATAGTAGTTCCATTCGCCATCTTCACTATGTCCATTTGTTACCTCGTAGCTTTGATGCTCATTGAGTGCAAATTCTATAAAGTCAGGCCAGTTGTATGTAAACTGCACATAGTACAAAAATGTCACATAACCATCTGAAATCACACGTCCCACATACTTACCTATGCGAAACTTTAGCATAGAGGCTTCAAGTTTGTCTTCCATAAAAAGGATTTCTGGTTCTTCATGTTCTGAAAGTAGTCCATTTTCTTTTGGCTCTTTGAGCTTTGCTTTCACAAAGGCAATAGTCGGATAGGTATATCCCAACTCTTCAATCTCCATAGAGATACCCGCATTAAACTGTATAGAGGCTGGTTTACCCTCTAAGTTTTTCATATATAATTCCCAATATTCTTGCATATTATTCCTTTATGTCATTTCTAAACTCATGAGGTACATATCTTCCCCATCGAGTACTTTAACTCTTAGACTCTCGCACTTATGGCAGTAGTAACGTACTTCATCTACTTCAAAGATATTGCCACACTCTTTACATTCTAGTTTGAGCTTCTGTATGTTCTGCACAAACTCCGCGTCTTCACAAATAGTGCCTTCTTTGAAAGTATCAAAGGCAGTTTGTAGTAGGTGTGTTTCTATGCCAGACATCACACCTATCTTGGTAATAACCTTTGTGACTTTTGTAGCATTGTTTTGGGCTGCGTGTTCTTCACATTGGTTGAGTAGTGCTTGTACTACACTGTATTCATGCATACGCTTTCTCCTTTGGGTGTATTAGTCGTTTGGGTGTAACTCTTGGGCATACCTTATAAACAAATTCTTGTCGCAAAGTATGAAAATCACTCTGCTTATCCCAAAACTCTGGGTGCATCACTTCTAGCTCTTTCTCTTTGAGTGCTTCTATCATGGCTCTATTCTCTTCTAAGTAGTCTTGTTTTGCCCATATATATTCATCATCATACTTGCCTTTAGCAAAAGTATGTAAGTCTTCATAGTAATCTTCTATGGCAAAGACTTCATCTACTATGCCTAAAGACTTTGCTTTGGTGACAGAGAGTGGCAAACAGTCATCTAAAAGTGACTGTGCCACATCACTGCCCACACGTTTAGGTAGTGTATAGGTATGGTATTCGCTTCCGCTAAGTCCTAGTGTCTTGTAGTGTGGGTTTAGCACCACACCCTCTCGTCCCACCACATAGTCACAAGCAAGTCCCATAAAGACACCACCTGCCCCAGCATTACGAGCAAAAGAGGCTACGGTCACTACTTCATCTGCATAGAGGATGGCAGAGACTAGGTCATTCATAGCGTTGATGTTTGCCCAACCATCTTCGCCTTGTTTTGCAGAGTCTTCTAGTATGTTTAAGTGTATACCGTTAGAGAAAAAGTCCATGCCACCTACAAGTACCAGTACTTCACATTCTGTTTTTAGGTACTCCACTGCATACTTAAGTCGTATGCACTGAGCTGTACTCATCGCTCCATTATGAAAACCAAAACAGAGGTAGGCTACATTGTCTCGTTTTTCCATACTTACTTCATAAAATGTCTCGTAACTTTTATCAAATATAAGAGGCAATCGCTCTTCTTTTATACCCTGTAACTTCTCTTTGAGTACATAGGTAGCAGGAAGTTTAAATTCTCCTAGCTCTTTAAGATGTGTTATCCACACTGCACCATCAACTGTACCTAGACAGATAGCCCCATCACGTTTAGCAAGTATCTCTTTAGGCAACCCTCTAAACTTCTCTTCTTTATGTACCCCATAGAGGTTACAAGGCACACCAAGTATCTCATCTAACACACCTGGTTGTGAGTCTGAGAGGTAGATTTTATCTATGATGGTCTGTGTGCTATCGTTCTCCCAGTCTATGGCTCTTTTGGCTTGTGTAAACTGTTCATGTATAGGGTTAAGCACCTGAGGTACACTTTTGTCTTTCTCTATGTTCTCAAACAACACATCTAAAGCATCTAACGAAGTTTGGACTATCTCTTGTCTATAGAGTGAAGCTTTGTAAGTGTCACGTACTTTAAAGTCTTGCTCTACATAGATGTCTCCACCATCATATTCACTATTGGCACGAAGTACCACAAGCCCCCACTCTTTGGTATGACTTTGCAGTGCATATTCTAAAGCATTGGGTCCTCTGTCTCCTCTGGGTCCAGGGTGAAAAATGTATGTCGGGTAGTTCTCGTAAATACTTGCAGGTAAATAAGCTTTGAGGAACGGACAAAGTATCAACTCTGGCTCAAAAGCTTCTATCTCCTCTAACATCTGTGCTTCACTTATAGCAAAACAAACAGACAGCACATCTCCTCTGTCTTGTAGTCTTGTGTAGACTGCTTGGGTTTGGGAGTTGAAGGCGGTGACTAGGAGGAGGGTTTTCATATTGTCACCCTAATACAATGATGTACAGCATGATTGCTTAATTTGGATATCTTCAACATCCATATTTTCAATAAATTCAAATAATTCCTTAAAATTATCATACTTCACATCATCTCTTTCCGAAAATTTCTTAGCTAACATAGTTTTATATAAGAGTTTATTCTTATACACAATATAGTTACTAATTGAAAATATTTCATCTTTCATACAATTATTATCTAAATGATATTGTAATTTATTTTTTACTTTTTCATCTTTGGGAATACTCGGGTCAATAGAAAGACCATCTAACTCTATAATTTCTATTATAATATTTTTATCTAATAATTTTTCGACATAACCTTTATTAGCATAATCTAATAAATAATAATTATTTTCTTTTTGATTAGTAAAATATTTAATTATATCATTTTCATCAGAGTCTGGTACAAAAAGAACTTTTAATTTAGTGTCAGTATGAGGAGCAATACATTTTCTTATATTTAAAGTAAAAATAGCTTTATCAAGTCTATCTGCAAATAAAGCTTTATGAATAGTAATTACATTAGTTCGTCCACCTAAATCACAAAATCTTAATTTTAAATCTGAAAATTCACCCTTTTTCTGATAATATTTTAATGCTTCTTTTATATAAACTATATCGGTAACACCCTCAGTAAAGACCAAAATACTATCAAATATCTGTGTAAAATATTTAATAATATTTTCTTTCTTTAAGTGATTAATATCCAAGTATTCATATTCAATATTTCTCTCTTTTTTTATTGTTAAAAAGAAATTATCTCTTAAAAGAAAAAATTGATGTCTAAATTTGATATAGTTAGCATCTGTTTCTCCTTTCACTAGACCTAAAAAAGCTATTTTCCCTATTAGTATATTTTGAAAACTTTGTTCTTTATCTATTATATACTTTGCATTTTGATTTGTATGATGTATAAAATGATTTATTGAAGCCACTTCTATCCCATCTCGATACCAAGAAAACAACATACTACGTATAACTCGTATAAACTTTCTATTGAGATTTACTTTTTCATTAACTTTCAAACCAGTTACAATTTGGGATTCATACTTATCTTGTACTCTAGTTTTTTGTTCATTGATAGTAAATCCATTATTTTCAATTACTTTTTTTATTTCTAAAAGAATATTTCCAATATCTAATGGATATATTCTCTTGTTCGTTGAAAATGTAATATCATCTGCATAGCGTGTAAATATATATCCATTTGATTTAGCCAATTGTATTAATTGATGATCCATTTTATTACAAATGATATTTGAAATAAGAGGAGAAGTTGGTGCACCTTGCGGTAGTTTATTATCATAGGTTGTAAGCTGTGCAAGTCTTGTAGCAATTTTTTTATCTAATGAGAAAGGTTTGGAAAGGAATAACCCTCTTACTCTTCCAAAATTAATAGTATCAAAAAAGTTTTCAATATCAACATTTATAACAACTCTTTTTTTAACATGACAACTTGCATTACTTACTATATTTCGAGTATCATCCTCTAAAATTATAAACCCATGTACAGCACTTGAAGGATTATAATATTCATTGATAACATTTTTAATTTTCTTTTGAATATTTTTTGTAAAAAGAGGAGGGACTAATAGATTTCTAATATTACCATTTTTTTTAGTTATTTGTTTTGATTCATAACCTTTTGTTCTTATATGCCACAAGGCAAATTCAAAAGCTTTATAATGAGTTTTGTAAAATTCTTCTAATTTATTCAATTTAGACCTTGTCATTTTCACTTAAACTTTAATTAGTAAGTATATAGTAATATCTCTTCTCTAGCAGGAAGAAAGTATTATAAAGAATGCCCTGTATTCGATATATCAACGTTGCAGAAACAACAACGTAAAGTTAAATAGACAAAGTCTACCTATATTGTATCAAAATCATTCAAAACTAACAAATCCTCGGCAACAACTCACCCGTAGGCAAATCCAAAAACCGCTTCGTTCCCCAAGAGGAGTTAAGTATTACTCTACCTTTATGTTGTTCACTTACAGTAGCTATAATAGTTGATGTACTATGTGTACGTTGTAACACATCAAGAGCTTTGGCCTCATCTGCTTTATCTACACAGAGTACAAAGGTACCCTCATTCGCAAGATCAACAGCTTCAAAGCCTAGCATCTCACAGATACCTCTTACCTCTTCTTGAACGGGGATGCTCTCTTCTGTAACTTCTACACATACATCTGAACTTTTTGCCCATTCGTTAAGTACGGCACTTACTCCTCCACGTGTAGCATCACGCATGGCTACGATGGTTATGCCAGAGTCCATGAGGGCTTTTACTTGTGGGTAGAGTGATGCACAGTCCGTTTGAAGTGAGCTTGCTAGTTCTATGCCTTCACGTGCAGCGAATATAGTTGCCCCATGAGCACCTACATCACGAGAGACTAAGATACTCATGCCCTCTTTTAATCCTGAAGCGGTGATGCCTTTGTGTTCTATCGTGCCTATGCCTGTGGTATTGATGAAGAGTTTATCTACAGCACCTTTGGGGACTACTTTTGTGTCACCACTTACTACAATGGCTCCATTTATCTCCAGTTCTGTTTTCATGGACTTGACTATCTTCTCTAGTTCACGCGTAGAAAATCCCTCTTCTATGATGACAGAACAGGTCATGTACTTAGGCTTTGCACCCATCATAGCTAAGTCATTACAAGTACCACAGACTGCAAGTTTACCTATGTCTCCACCAGGGAAGAAAAGAGGGCTTACCGTAAATGAGTCAGTGGTAAAGGCCAGTTTGCCATCTTCAATGACAGCAGCATCTTCACTCTTAGCTAAGATGTCATTTTCAAAGT
>Ga0256834_1000637_pt1 | contig 24884 bp, 19 predicted proteins | sample 4281140metaG_FD_190536 | JGI IMG/M metagenome (GOLD analysis project Ga0256834, IMG submission 190536) | Hydrothermal vent microbial communities from East Pacific Rise, Pacific Ocean - 4281-140 | ecosystem: Environmental > Aquatic > Marine > Hydrothermal vents | place: Pacific Ocean: East...
GTCCCCGGTTTTTTCGAGATCTTCGATCACCTCCGACGCGGCCATCCTTCCTGCTTCGATCACTTCCGCCGCTTTGTGGAAATCGAAAGTACCGCATACATGCATCGATATATTTACCATCAGATCGGGCGGATATCCGGCGATTCTGTACCTTGTCAGGGCATCTTGCATCGTATCGAACGTTTTATCCAGTATATCGAACATGGTGAACTTTCTCTCTTCCCTGGCTTTCGCGAAGAGCTCTTTTACTACGGTTTCGATATCTCTTTTTCTTGTATCCTCATCTTTTCGTGTCACTATTTTCGGTCTGGGAGTTTCCGCATAGAGGTTGACTGCGACAATCATATCGGTCAAATCCGACTGCGTGGGCGCCACAGGCAGAGGATTGAGCGCACCGCCATCTACAAGTACGAGTTTTCCGACGGTTACAGGTGTGAATACGGATGGTATGGCAATCGAAGCTCTGATCGCCTCCAAAAGGTCTCCTTGCTGAAACCAGACCTCCTTTTTTCTGACGATATCGGTGGCAACCGCGGTGTACTTTATCGGCAGATCCTCTATCCTTATATCGCCAATCATTTTCGCAAGTCTGTCAAATACCTTCTCCCCTTCTATGATACCGCCGCGGGAAAACGAGATATCAAGCAGGTAGGCTACATCCAGCGGATCCAGCCCCAGGACCCAATCTCTATACTCGTCAAGCTTTCCGCATGCGTACAACCCGCCGATCAGTGCACCCATAGATGCACCGCTGATAGATGCTATCTCGTATCCCCTGCTCTCAAAAACCTCGATCACTCCTATATGGGCATATCCTCTGGCGCCGCCGCTACCGAGAACCAGGGAGATCTTTTTTTTACCCATCGCTACACCTCATGCCGAGCAAGAAACCGTCTACTACCTCCGCCGGGTCGTCGTCAAGCTCCCCTCCCCTGTTCAGCCAGTGTTCGATAAAGCCCATCGTGTATGCGTTGAACAGATATGCCGTTTTCATATGGTCATCCTCTTTCAGGGGCACTCTCCTGCCCAGCTCCTCGAACAGACTGGATAGAAACTCGTAGATCGGTACTGCGGGGTTGCTTTTTTGGGCATTCATCTTTACAAAAAAGAGAGGATCTCCTATAACCGGATCTTCGATAGCTTTTCTTTTGGATTTGAAGGTCGAAAACTTTAGTTCCACATATATCTTCAAAGCCTCTTTCGGGTCAGTGATACCGCTGCATTTTTGTAGAAGCTCTTCATGAAACTTTCCGATCTGATAGGCAATATATTCGAAAAAGAGCATATCTTTGGATGGAAAAAGTTTGTACAGTGCCCCTACAGATATGCCTGTATGAAGTGCGATATCCTGGATCTTTACATTTTCATAGCCTCTCTCGTCGAAAAACTCCGACACCTTTTCGAGCACGAGACTTTTTTTGGTCTCAAAAATCTTCTCTTTTAGCAACTCTTTCACGAAAAGCCTTTGAGGAACAGAATTCATTAAACCTATTCTATAAATGATGTTCTTAAATCAGAATAAATTAATAATTTTGTGAATATAATTCACTATTAAGCCAATAAAAGACTCCGCTCCGCGGTATCGTGATGAAAGGGCATAATGGATAAGAAGATAGGTACGGCTCTGATTCTGATTATCATAGTGATATTCTCGTATGCAGGTTACAAATATTTCGATTTCCGTTCGAAAAACGCTGTCAGCGAAGCGGCATTCATAAAGAGCGACCGACTCTCCAATCTCTCGTTCAAAGTCGACGGCAAAGTAGTTGAAATGTTAAAAAAAGAGAACGAGTTTGTAAAAAAAGGGGATCTGCTGGCGGTTGTGGATCCTACCGATTTTGAAGTGGCAAAAAGCGAACTTCTTCACAAAACGGAGGCGTTGCAAAAGTCTATAGAAGCGATGAAGATGAAAAAGAGCCGCCTGGAAGAGTCACTCGCACTAAAGACCGACATAGCTGGAAGCGATATAGAGTCGTTGACTATGAAGATCGGATCTTTGGAGTATAAAATCAGAGCTGCTGAAGCCGAGTTGAAAAAGGCCGAGAAAGACACAAAGCGCTACTCGTTGATGTATGAAAAAGATCTTATAGCCTCTTCGGATTATGAAACGATCCGTGTAAAAAGAGACTCCCTTTCCGATCAGATAAAAGGTATGAAAAAGGAACTTCTCGCGTTGAAGGCAGCGAAAAAAGGAGCCGAAAGCAGCTATAGACTCGCCAAAGTGACCCAGCGTACCGTGGAGGAGCTTGAAAAGGAGATTTCCGCGAAGGAGCGGGAACTGGCGGCATTAAAAGAGTCTATGGTCGAGATCGATAACAAGATCGGATATACGCGCCTTTTCGCCCCGTATGACGGCATGATCGCCAAAAAATATATAGACGCTCCAGGCGTTCTGGAGAGCGGGATGCCAGTGTATGCGATAGTGGATCCCTCCTCGCTCTACTGTGAAGTTCTTCTGTCGGAGAAGAAGATGGCCGGGGTCAAACCGGAAAATCGGGTTGAGATAACGGTAGACGCACTTGAGGGAGAGAAACTCGAAGGAAGAGTCGAGTCCATCGCTCCGACTTCTGCTTCTACCTTCTCTCTGGTTCCCAGAGATATCGCGAGCGGGGAGTTTACAAAGCTGGATCAGCGCTTCAAAATACGCATAGAAATTTTGGAGAAGAAAGATTCACTGCGTGCAGGCATGAGTGCCTCTGTAGCGATCGAAAGGAGATAGTTTGGCCTTTGCAGCCGGTGACGATATTTCCGAAAACGACAAGAAGCCGTGGGATATCACACCAAAAGAGCGTGCCATTTTCAGTATCATCGTCATGGCCGGCGCATTTATGGCGATACTCGATACGACCGTAGTCGATATCATCGTTCCAAAGCTTACCGGACCGCTTGCTACGGATATGTACGGGGTTCAGTGGATAATCACGAGCTATATGGTGGCCGCCGCGATCGCACTGCTCGTCACCGAATACCTGATCAAGCGTTACGGCTCGAAAACAGTATTCATACTCGGCGTACTCCTTTTTACCGTCGCATCGCTCTTTTGCGGAATGGCCGATACACTGGAGCATATGATACTCTTTCGAGTGATTCAGGGAGTTGGAGAGGCGCTGATCATGGTAACGAGCCATATTATGATTTTCAGCTATTTTCCTCCTCACAAGCAGGGGCTGGCGATGGGGCTTTTTGGACTTGGGGTGAGCTTCGCACCGGCACTTGGACCCACCATAGGAGGTTATCTGACTGAATACTACAACTGGAGGATGGTCTTTTTTATCAATGTTCCGGTAGGTCTGCTGCTTATAGTCTCCGGTATTGTCTATCTGCCCAAGGATAGATTTTTTGAAAAGCTGAAGTTCAATTTCGTAAGCTTCATTCTCATATCGTTTGCGACGGTCTCTCTTCTAATAATGCTGAGCAAGGGTCAACAGCTCGGATGGTTCAACGATTCGTTCATCGGACTGCTTCTTTTGTGCACGATAATCGGATTTTTGCTTTACGGTCTGAGTGAAATGTGGTCCAGGCACAAACTCGTAGACTTTACACTTTTTAAAAATCCGCTATTTTCCAACGGAATGATGATATATTTTTTCATTCTCGGTTTCTCGATGTATCAATACTTCTACCTGTTGCCGGTCTATTACGAGCATATCAAGATGCTTCCGACACTCGACGCCGGGATTGCGGTATTCGCTTTTGCCGTATTTATAGGCCTCTTTTCGCCGCTTGCCGGTATGCTTTCGGACAAAATAGGGGCAAAAAGGACGGTTTTGATAGCTTCGCTTTTTTATGTGGCTACATCTCTTGCCTTCCTTCCATCACTCAACTACTATACTCCTCTTGTGCAGGCGATGTTGTTGACCATCCCGTTTGGAATCGGCATGGGACTCTTTTTCGCTCCTGTGACTGTTATGGTTTTGCAAAACGCTCCCAAAAACAAGGGAGAACTCGCGATCGTACTGATGGATTATTTCCGGTTTGTGGGCGGCAGTTTCGGTACCGCTTTGGCGACGAACAATATGGAGTATTTCAAAAATCTCCACTTTCTTCGTATGGAGGAGCTTCAAAACAGCGAATATCTGGCCGGCTATCTGAGCCGGCTTTCCGAAACTCTGCATCTGCCGATGGAGAATATAAAAGCCATATTTGCCAACTACGAAGCATTCATGAGCTACAACTACGGCTTTTACAATACATTCATGCACGCCGGATACTGGGGAGTTCTCGGCTCTGTATTCGTTCTTCTTCTTTTCGTAAAGTTCCCATTCGCAAAGGAGTCTAAATGAGGCGGCTGCTTCTGTTGGTCATACCGGTTGTCGTTTTTTCGGATCCATATATAAAAATCATCGAGGATATTGAAAACTCAGGGGCTCTAAAGAGTGCACTGATGCTCGAAAGAGCGGCGTTACATACCGAAGAGGCGGCAAAGGGCAAAAACCTTCCGACTCTCGATCTCTATTTCGAAGGAGCATGGCTCAAGGATACTCCTACGGTCACTTTCAGAATACCGGGAAGCCCGCCGCTGCAGACTCCGATGGGTACCAGGCGCAATTTCAGCGGCTCTTTGCGTCTTGCATATCCCGTATTTGCCGGATATGCGATAAGCGCTGCGATAAAAAAGGCCGGTTTCGAGCATGAGATAGCCAAACTCAAAAAGCTCGATCTTGAAAGAAACCTCTATCTTCAGGCTACGGAACTCGCGGGCGCCGTCTATGCAGCCGACAGAAGGCTAAACGCTCTAAAGAGTGCAAAAAAGGCTATGACCTACTCTTACGAAAAAGCCAAAGGTCTCTATGAGAACGGACTTCTGCCCCCCTCCGATCTTTACAATATAGAGGCGAAAAAGCATAGTGTCGAGGTCGAAATAACGGATGCCGAGAGTCAAAAAGAGCAATTGCTGAACAGACTCGGCCATCTTTTAAACAGGGATATCGATTCGGTCGAGCTGCCTGTAGAGAGTTTGTCCATACCGATCGATAAAGAGACAATAACGGAGACGGCGTTACGTCAACGTGAAGACATATCCGCTCTAATGGCCGGTATCGAAGTCGACAGAAGTGTGGAGGAGGTGGCAAAAAGCAGGCTCTACCCCACCCTTACGGTCGCTGCCGAGCTGAAGCGACACGGTGATACGCTCTCTTTGAACGGTGACGGATATACGAATCCTGATCAGAGCTATATCGGCGCTTTTGTCAGCTGGAACCTCTTCGACGGTTTTTCGGACAAGAATGACATCGAGGCGGCAAGGTGTAAAAGAGTGGCGTCAAAAATTGCACTCGATGATTACAAAAAGAGGGTAAAAAGAGAGATTTCCAACGCATTTTTGGAACTCTCCGCACTGATTTCGAGGCTCGATAGTGCGAAAATGGAGCTCAAAGCCCAAAAAGCCTACTGCGATCTTACGGTCGGGCGCTTCGAAAACCAGCTTGTAAGCGCCGATGAATTGAGTCGCTCCATAGCCGATCTATCGGCCGCGCAGGCAAAGGTATCCACGCTCAAAAGCATGATTTTTGTCCAGAGAGCAAAAATATGGCTTATGGCGGGCCTCGAGCCATTCAAAGAGAATTTTTTGAAACATCATGACCTGTAAATCTCTTTTCGAGATTCACTAAAACTTATTGAAACGGAAGCCTCTCATCACTTGAAATTCCATAACTCCATTTACGCTCGATCTCTTTAGCAGCGGATAAAATTTCTTTCCAACTATTCAAAATGGTATAATAATATTGAGGAAGGAAGAATATGGAGTATTTTTTAAAAGATTGCAAATATCTGCTCGTTATAAATCCCGAAGATGGAAAAATTATAAATTGTAATGATGCCTACGCCGAACTGGTAGGCTATACAAAAGAGAGTATATGCGAACAGGCGATTCTCGAGCGCGTAACCGTAGAAAATACGATCATGTTCATCGAAGTGCTTGACGATGTCGTCGCCGGCACGAAAGCGATGATTACAGTCGATCACAACTGCAAAGATTCGCAAACCGTCAGACTCGACAACTATCTAATAGCAAGGCACCATCGATATATCGAGATCTGGATGAAGAAAAACAGGCCGCCCCAACTCCCTATTCAAAGGCGCAGGCTTCTTGATATGATAATCGACTACGCTCCTGATATGTTCTGGGCGAAAGATCTGCAAGGGCGCTATCTCTTCGCAAACAGGGCCCTTTGCGAAAAACTCCTCGGTGTAGATGATGTTCGTGAAGCGATTGGCAGGACCGATCTCTTCTTCGCTCTGAAGGAGATGGCACTTCATCCGGACAATCCTGGCTGGCATACGATGGGCGAAATGCGCCAAAATTCCGACGAACTGGTAATCAAGCATTTGACACCCATGCACTTTGAAGAGCATGGAAAAGTCAGGGGCAAAGAGATATACCTCGACGTTCACAAAGCCCCTCTTTACAACAGCGACGGTGTGCTCATCGGTACCGTCGGCATAGGCAGGGATATAACGCTGCAAAAAGAGTTCGAAAGCAAAATAGAAGAGGAGCGGCTAAAAAAATCGGAACTTTTCGAATCACTTTTGAATGCGACGATAGAGGGGCTTTTGATATTCGACGAAAATTTAAGGTGCATACACTACAACAGACCGATCAAAGAGATTTTCGGGTATGGTGACGAGGAGCTCTGGCAAAAAGATGTGCTCTCTTTCGCCATCGACTCATCCAGGGAAGTTTTGGAAGAGAATCTGAAAAAGAGCGACTCCGCACCCTTTGAAGTCCTGCTCAAACGCAAGGACGGCAGCGCATTTTGGGCCCTTGTGCGCAGCAGGTTCATAAAGCTTGAGGGCAAGGAGGTGAAGGTGCTGGCAATCGTAGATATATCTCCTTTGAAAGAGAAGGAGAGAGCCATAACCTTCCAGGCGGAACATGATCCGCTTACAAACCTGATAAATCGTCGCCACTTTTTCAGTATACTGGAGTCTATACTGGAGCAGTCGGACAGAAACCGTCAATACAGAGGCCTTCTTTTTATCGATCTCGACAGGTTCAAGCCTGTCAACGATACGATGGGACACAATATAGGCGATCATCTTCTTCAGATCGTGGCTCAAAGACTACAGTCCACCCTGAGAAAGAGCGATATTATCTCCCGCTTTGGCGGAGACGAGTTTCTGGCGCTTATTATGACTGAAACGACAGATATCGACGAGGCGAAGAAAAGAATATCCATGATTGCAGAAAAGATACTCCGCTCCATAAAAGCGCCGTACCAGATAGATCAAAAGAGTGTCGAGATAGGAGCGAGTATCGGTATAACGCTGTTTAATACATCCGCAAAAGATCTCAACCAGTTGATACTTGAGGCCGACTCGGCTATGTATGAGGCGAAAAAGAGAGGGGGAAATCGCTATTTCTTCAGCGAATAGCAAACCCCTCCTTTTTTAAAAACTCCATAGCCTCTTCACTCTTCTCCCCCTGAAGCTCAAGCCATCCATCCTTGAACGTTCCGCCGCAACCGAGAGATCTTTTTATCCGTTTTAGAAGTTCTCTCTCTTCGCTTTTGTCGATATGAAACTCACCTGCCAGAGTTACAATCTTTCCGCGCCTCCTCTCCCTTTTTAAAAGAAGCCGGTGATCTTTCGGAGAGAGGATCTTTCTCTTCTTGCTGCGGCAAGTGCAGGCACTCATATTTTCACCGCACTCGTCACACAACCTGTCGACATCCCATCCGTCGTCAAAAGAGCCGAAAGAGATATCGAGTCGCTTGCCTCTCGCCACTAAACAGTCTCTCCTATGCTCTCGGCATACTCTTCATAGTTTCCTTTGAAGTCGACAATTTCACCGCCGGGTTTTATCTCTATTATACGATTCGCGAAAGCGTCTATGAGTTCCCTGTCGTGGGTTACGCATATCACGTTGCCGTCGAAGTTGTATAGAGCCTCGCCCAACGCTATGATCGCCTCAAGATCCAGGTGGTTCGTAGGCTCGTCAAGCACCAGAAAGTTCCCCTGCTCCAGCATCATTTTACTGAGCATCATGCGGTGTTTTTCACCTCCGCTGATTCTCTCTATGCTCTTTTCTTGCTCCTCTCCGCTAAAAAGCATCCGTCCAAGGCAGTTTCTTATCTCCGCGATATCGGCCTCTCTATCGAAACTTCTAAGCCACTCGTAGAGGGTTTCGGTACCCTTTATGCGATCGGTCGTATCCTGAGGAAAGTAGCTCGGCTCGACCGTGGCACCCCATCGTATCTCGCCGCTGTCGGGAGCGATACCGTCATCCATTATCATTTTGCAAAGTGTCGTCTTTCCTACACCGTTTGGCCCGATCAGAGCCACCTTGTCGCCGGGATTGAATTTCAGGTTCAGATTTTCAAAAACCTTCAGATCGTCGAACGACTTGCTTACACCCTCTATCTCGAGAGCCTCTTTACCGATTTCGCGCCTCTTTTTGAATACGATACTCGGATCTCGGCGTGAAGATGTCTGCAGTGCGCTCAAGTCGAGTTTTTCAAGCTGTTTTTGACGACTTGTAGCCTGCCTGGCCTTTGAGGCGTTGGCACTGAAGCGGCGTATAAAGTTTTCGAGCTGCTCTTTCTCTTTGAGCTTTTTGGCCCTTTCCATCTCTCTTTGTTTTTGCAGCAGGTTGCTTGCAATGTACCAGTCGTCGTAATTTCCGGCAAACTCTCTGATCGTTTTGAAGTCAAGATCGAGAATATGGGTTACGACACTGTTTAGAAAGTGTCTGTCGTGGGATATGACGATCATGGTCCCCTCATGCCTTTTTAACTGATCTTCAAGCCACGCTATCGCGTGTATATCGAGGTTGTTGGTAGGCTCGTCGAGAAAGAGAATATCCGGCTTGGGGAAAAGGACCTGCGCCAGAAGCACTTTGAACTTGTCGGCACTCGGCAGCGTGCTCATCAGATCGCCATGCTGCTCTTCCGGGAAACCGAGCTCTTCGAGAATCTTTTTGATCCTCACATCATACTCGTACATGGGATCCTCTTCGACACATATCATCTCCAGCTCTCCGAGACGCTCGTTTACCTTCTCGTCGTCGAAGTTTCCTTCCATATAGAGTCGCTCTTTCTCCTTGATCGCTTCATACAGTCTTTTGTTTCCGTAAAGAACGGCGTCGGCTATCGTAAAATCCTCGAAGGCGTACTGGTTTTGTCCGAGTACCCCCACCTTGAGACCGCTACCTATGACGATCTCTCCGGAAGTTGCATCCTCTTCACCGGCTACAATCTTCAAAAAAGTACTCTTTCCGGCTCCGTTTGCGCCTATTAGGCCATACCTCTTTCCGGCATCCAGCTTGAGGTTCACGTTTTCAAAAAGCACTTTCGAGCCGAAGCGCTTTGTCAAATCTATTGTCTGAAGCATCTTACAGATTATCCTTTCACAAGTTCCACAACTTTTTCCGGGGGACGGCCGAGAACCGCCCTCGAGCCTTTTATCACTATCGGCCGCTCTATGAGTTTGGGGTTTTTCGCCATCGCCTCTATGAGCTCTTCGTCACTCTCCACACTTTTCAGACCCAGCTCCTTGTAGATGGCCTCTTTCGTTCTCATTATATCCCTCGGTTTGAGACCCAGAAGTTTCAAAACCTCCGCTATCTGCTCTTTTGTCGGATTCTCGTCCAGGTATCTGAAAACCTTGGGCTCTATTCCCTCTGCCTGTAGAAGCTTCAGCGCTTCTCTTGATTTGGAACATCTTGGATTGTGCCATATCGTAATCTCTTCGGTTGCCATTGCCCGATCCTTTATGATAAAGTTTGATTCATGAATAGTGAAAAACCGATAATCGAACTGCTTCCTCCGCTACATGGCCGCTGCAGAGCGTTAGTGATAGTGCTGCGCACCGCTTTCAGCGCCGTTCCGCTACTGCTTGGCGTATGGTCTGGAGCCGAATTCGGCTGGTTCTACGGCCTTTTGGTGTGGATTGCGGCAGTATTTGCGGGCTTGATACTTCTAAGCAAACTCAAGTTAACCTATGTACCGTTGAACCAGCATGAACTCTCCCACTCCTCTACCGCTATTCTAAAGTGGTTCGTCGCCTTGCGATTGTGCGGGTATGACCGCAACAGCCAAGCCGCAAAATCGCCCGATATCAGTGAAGCTCCACGTTGAGTTTCACCTCTCTTCTGCTTCTCATGGCGACAATTTGACCGGTCATCGAGTTTTGGCGGAAGTGAATTCCGTTTTTACCGGCCAGCTCCACACCCTTGAAGATATTTTCATCTTCGACTTTCACATCCCATAGAGGGTTTACCTCTTTTATCTTTTCGAGTTCGCTGCGGCTGATCGCCACTTTTGTCCCCTCGAGTATCGCTATACCGGCATCTACGATACAGCCGTCTCCAAGAGGAATACCGGTAACGCTGTTGGCACCGAGAAGGACGTTTTGCCCTATCGTCACCGGATTGCCGTTCGTTCCGCTGAGTACTCCGAGGATCGATGCGCCGCCTCCTACATCGGAGCCCGGACCGACGATGGCTGAGCTTGAGATCCGCCCTTCCACCATTACGGCACCTGTGGTTCCGGCGTTGAAGTTGATGTAGCTCGCTCCCGGCATCACTGTAGTTCCCGGATGCAGCTGCGCACCCATACGGACTTTGGCACTGTCGAGTATACGCGTATTGTCGGCAGGAATTATATGCTGAAGGTATCTGGGGAACTTGTCTACACTCTCTATCTCCGGATATGCACCGTTGAGTTTGAGCTCTATCTCGTTCTCGCGAAGCCAGTCAAGTTCGAAAGGCTCGTTGCCGAACCAGGCGACGTTGTGCAGTATTCCGAATGCACCGTTTAGATTCACACTTCTTAGCTCCGCCTTGCCGAGTGAAAGAGCGTAGAGTTTGATATACACGGCCTCTACACTCTTTGGAGCATCCTCATCGAAGAGAAACACTACTCGAAAATTATCGTCGAGCTCTTCACAATCCACTATACGGGCGAGCTCTTTTATCACCTGTACGTTTTTATGATTTTCGCCGACGGCTTCGGATACAAACGGTGCGAAAGCGGCAAGCGCGTTTATAACCATAGCGTCGGAGACATCAAAGATCTGCTCAGAAGCAGAAAAGTCGACAGACTCTCCCGCATCCTGCAAAGCCGCGATCAAAACAGCGGCAGATCCGTAGTTTTCGTTCCAGTTGACGAGCGGAAAAGTGGCCTGAAGAATCTTGTCACGACTCTTTTGCCCCCTGTCTACACGGCAGATACCGAATGCTACCGGTTTTCTGTATCCATCCTGCGCCTCTATGCGCTCAACGAAACTTTTGAACTCCTCTTTGGACTCGATCTTTCTGATTGCCATCGTCACTCCTGCAAGATAAATTGCGCGATTATACTCGATTTTTGTTGACAAACCCTTTAGCGGCGAGATTTAGATAATCCAATCCCGATCTCTTGATCATGATCAATGACAGAGAGATTCTTTCGGAATAACATTAGTTTTTCTGCACAAAAAGATTTATTTGTAAAATAATAATGATTTTAGGCAGAGTATAACAGGAGGCAAACCGTGAGAAGAGCAACACCCCTCAACCGTGAGCGTTACCTTGACGAAGACGACTACATCGTATCCAAAACGGATCTCAAGGGACGTATTACATACTGCAACAAGATTTTCATAGAAATAAGCGGTTATTCGGAAGAGGAGCTGCTTGGAGCACCTCACTCCATACTTCGCCATCCGGATATGCCGAAAATCGTATTCAAGCTTCTATGGGAGAGAATACAGAACAAGAAGGATATCTTCGCATTCGTAAAAAATCTATGCAAGGACGGGAGTTTTTACTGGGTATTCGCCAACGTTACGGCAACCGTGGATTTTAACGGTTCCATAAGAGATTACCACTCCGTGCGGCGAAAACCCTCTCGCGAGGGTATAAAGAAGATAGAGCCGATCTACTCGAAGCTCCTGGAAGAGGAGCGAAAAGGCGGTATGGAGGCTTCAGGAGCCTACTTACAGAGATTTCTCGACTCAAGCGGTATGGACTACGACTCGTTTATATTCTCTCTTCAAAACGGGTAGTGGCTCAATCCGATCGAACTCTTATTATAATGGCGTCCGCTCGCCTGTTTTTGGCGCGGCCTGCCGCTGTTTTGTTGGAAGCGATGGGCCTCTCCTCTCCATAGGCTTCAGTTTTTATCCGCTCAGAAGAGACACCGAGATTTTCAAGAGCCATCTTGACTGCCAGAGCTCTTCTGTTTGAAAGAGAGAGATTGTATTTACTGCTGCCGATACTGTCGGTATGCCCCTCTATCACTACATCGACATGAGTGTTGCGATGCATAAAAGAGGCAAGCCTTCCGATATCCGCCTTGCCTCCGGCGTCAAGCTCCGAAGAGTCGAACTTGAAGTTTACAAGCATCGTTATAGCGGTAGCGCAACCGCCGGAATCGACTCTCCAGCCGTGCGGAGTATCTTTGCAAAGATCCCTGCAGTCGTCTACACCGTCTCTGTCGCTGTCAGATTCACAATCATCCAAAAGAGCCTCTCTCTTCCGTTTTGATTCTGTCAGGCTATCTGACACGGACCCGGATCGAAGATCGCTTTTTTGTGCAGAAGTTGCAAATGTAGCTCCCGAAGTCGCCATGGATAGGCTCTCATCTCCTTCGCTTCCTGCCGACGTCTCTTCGAGCAGGGCTTCATCATCCAGCAAAGCCGTCGCATCGAGGGGTGCCGGTTTCAAAGAGGCGGTAGCAGCTGTAATGACCGGCGCCGCTTTAGTGACATTTGCGACTCCGTTTTCACTTTTTGACACTTTCGCGACCGCTATGTCTTTTCGAGTCGGCTCCGCTCCTGTATTAGATACTTCAGATCTTTCGGTCCGCACGCTGCGGTATGATGCCGAAGATCTTTTTGCGATTCTATCTCTCATGAAGGCGGTTTTTTTGCTCTCTGCCGCTTTGTACCTGTTTTTTCTTAGATATTTCATTTGGACCATCTTTTTCGAAGCTGCGATCCTGGCGGACGAGTCGGAACTCGCATAGTAACTCTTTGCAGGTATCTCCTTCTTTTTTGGAGCATCGTAAGGAGGAAACGAATAGGAATCCTCGTTATGGTATCTGATTCTCTTGCCAAAGGTATATTCGAGTCCGAAAGTCCAGCTGAATGTATGACCTATATCGGCAAAACGAACTATATCCCTCACTTCAAACCGCAGTGCAACAGGATCGGAAACGAAAAAGTGCGCTCCGATACCTATGCCGGCAATTGCGCCGTTTTTCAATCCCCCCTCGAGCCTGTCGTACTTCTCTATACCGAGGCCCAAGAGCATATATGGTATGAATCCCCTCTCATCCTTGAAGTTGTAAAGAAAATTCGCCATGAGCTTATAGCCGTTTATCGGCAAGGCGTTTGCAGAACCGTTCGTATTGTACAAAGAGAAGTCTTTCAGATAGTCGTAACCGAGCTCCACGGCTTTATGTTCGTCGAAATTGTAACCGAATCTTATACCGTAACCGGTTCCATCCTCCAGAAGTGCCTTACCGAGTGCTTCAAGTCTGTTTATCGTCGGTGTAATCGAAAATTTTTTCTTTCCAGCCTCCAGAAAAAGAGGCATCGCAATCAAGAAAAAAACAAACCATACCCTTTTCACTCTTTTCCCCCTTCTATATCCCAATCGATTCAGCCATCAGAGTTAACTGATAGTTATATAACGGAATATTACCATTCTATTGGATAAATTTAACTGTAAGAGTGAAAAAGTTACGAAACATACGGCAAAAAGGCTCCTCAACGAAATTCAATATAGATATGTGTTATATCACAACATGAACTCGCGAGCCATTTGCAGAGCGGTTTGGCGATTGTAGTGACACTGTTTACAGAGGATGTTTATCCCTCTCCAGGGATGAGAGTATGGCAAGGACCGTATCTCTTCTTGTCGTATCTATGCGCTTGCATGCACTCTTGAAGGCATCCTCTTCTCCCACGACGATACAGATCTTTTTTGCTCTTGTAACGGCGGTATAGAGCAGTTTCGTATTGTGCATGATGTAGTGGCTGTAGCTCATCGGAATGATTACCGCATCATACTCCATTCCCTGCGTCTTGTGTATCGTCAGGGCGTATGCGAGGCTCAGATACTCACCGATCATATCGTAACTGTACCTTACCACCGTCTCTTCGTTCGGAAAATAGACATAACACTCCTCCTCATCCGAATCCATCCTGAATATCAAGCCGATCATTCCGTTGAATATCCTCTGTTCCGAAGGATCGAGCCCCTTTTTGAAGGCCTCCGGTGAGTAGGCCGGCATATTCTCGTTTTTGATATGTACTACTTTGTCGAAGAGGCCGTAATTATATATCCCTCGCCTTATCGAATGTCTGGCGCCAGGATTGAAAATCGACTGTAGCTCGTTATTTAGATTTTCACTTCCCAAAATACCGCCCTTCATCGGTGTGATGACCTGTATATGCGTTATGTAGCCTTTTATATCTTTCGATTCGAGGCACCTTCTCGCCTCAACGATATGGGTGATAGCTTCGGACTTGACTGTTTCGAGAATCTTGAGGTTGTGGTTTTGCCTCAACTCCCTCTTTTCATTTTCGCCGAGCGAGTTTTTCCTGGCGAAATAGTTTTCGATACTCAGATCGACGAATCTGAAGTCGCAATAGCTCTTTTTATAGTCAGGAATCTCGCCACGCCGTATAGAGTCGGCAATAAAAGCGATCGCCTGATCCTCCTTCTGGCGATAGATTCGTGTCAGTTTTACGGTAGGAATCAGGTCATATTCAATAATATCAGCAAGAATGTTACCCGCTCCTATCGGCGGCAGCTGTCCGTCGTCGCCGACTATAAGCAGTATGGCTTCCTCTTTGAGTTTCGATATCAACTGATAGAATATCTGGGAGTTTACCATCGACGCTTCGTCAAGAAGTATCACATCAAAAGGAAGGTGCTCCTTATCTTTGGCGGATACCAAAAGGCTCTGGATCGTTGCGGATCGATAGCCGGTCGTATCGTGAATGCGCTGTGCCGCGATACCACTGAGGGCCGTTACGACAATCGAATCGTAACCGTACCTGCTTTCAAGCAGCCTTAGCATCATCCTCGCTGTCGTACTCTTTCCTGTTCCGGCATATCCAACAAGAGCCATTGCGCGGATACCGCGATTTAAAAGCAGTACCGCCTCTTTTTGCTGCTCACCTAGGCTGAATCCAATCTTCTTCTCTTCAGATTCGATAAAGGAGTCTGGATCTTCTACAATCGCTCCGGAAGGTGAAATGTTTGCGTTTTTTAAAAAGTCGTAGATAGCCTTTTCGGTACGGTAGTAGTACTCATACGCGATAAAATCTTCGAGCCGATAGAGAATCCGCCTCTTGAGAAGATCCTCTATTACATCGGTTACGGCGGTCGTTTCATCGAAGCCGAGCTCGCTGCAAAGAGCCGCGGTGAAATCTTCTCTCTTTACGGCACTGCTGCCCTGCTGCTCCGCTATCTCACGCAAAAGATAGCCTGCCGCCGCTTCTATTCTGAAGGGAGATTTTGGATCTATTCCCATCGAAAGGGCCATCTCGTCCGCTCTCTTGAACCCTACCCCCTTGACCTGCGTAATCATGTATGGATTTTTCTTGATCTCATCCACCAGGTTATCTTTCGCGGCGAATGTCCTGAAAATCTGCGCAACGATCGACTGGCCTATCTTGTATGGCGCCAGAAACATCGCAAGATCGCGCATATCTTTATACTGCTGCCAGCTCTTTGTAATCTGTGAAAGTTTTTTCTCTTTTATTCCCTTGAACTCGAGCAGCCTGTTCGGCTCTTCGTCAAGTATCCTCAAAAGCTCATCTTCACCATAATGCGAAATAAGCCTGCCTACAAGCTTCTCACCCACCCCTTTGACAACCTTCGTTAGATAGAAGTAGAGTTCGCTCCCTTTTATGTTGAGTTCATCAAAAACAAACTGCGGTCCGAACTTCGGATGCTCTTGCCACTCTCCTTTTACCTCTATCTCCTGCCCCTCGATCGTATGGGGATCGTCGATAAGCGTATTGCCGGATATTTTCACCCCGTTTTCGAGTCTGGCTATGAAAAACCCCTCTTTTTGAAAGAGTATCTTCTGTACACGTCCTGTAAGCGTTATACGACTCATACGAGCATCTTTCCAAGAGACCTGTAGTCGGGCTCGAATCTTTCTACAAGACTCCAGAACTCTTTTCGGTGGTGTTTGTATTTTATATGGGCGAGTTCATGTATGATCACATAATCTATAAGTCTTGTATCATAACGTATGAGTGCACTGTTGAGGGTGACCGCATCGGCGGCACTGCAGCTTCCCCATCTGCTTTTGAGGCGCCTGAAGTTTACTTTGGATGGAAACAGATTCATCTTTTCGGACCAAAACTCTATACGCTCTGGCAAAACTTTTTTTGCACTTCGAAGGTAAAATCTCTCTATCGCCGCTTCAAAACACTCTTCTCTTTCTCCTCTGAACAGAAAGAGTCCGTTTTTGAAATCTACCACGCTCTTTTTGGACTCTTTATACTCTACAGGGTACTTTTTCCCCAGATACCATGCTTCACAACCCGGAAAAAAACTTTTGGGGTTGATGCGTCCGTGGCTTTTGTTGTGCAAAATGCGCTTCAGGATCCACTCCTCTTTTTCCGATACGAAAAGAGCCGCATCCTTTTGTCCGAAACGCCATGGAGTAGAGACTTCGACTACACCGTCCGAATCAACCCTGATGTAGAGGTTCTTTATCCTCTTTTTTCGTAGATGACGGCATACGATCTCGACTCCGCCGCGACTTGTATGGGTAAAAAGCCTCTCAGCCGACAGTTTTTTTAGCCTCTTCAATCAGTCTGCTCATAGTATCCATTATCCTGCGAAGAGCCTCCTCGCTCTTGGCTTCGTATCTTGTGACGAGTATCGGGGTCGTATTGCTGGCACGTACGAGCCCCCAGCCGTCGTCGAAAATCACACGCACTCCGTCGATAGTCACGATATCTTTAATATTCAGTTTCTCTCTTTGCGAATCAAGAATCTTTTTGAGGCTGTCGATAATGGCAAACTTCTTGGAATCGGTAGTCTCGATTTTGATTTCGTCCGTACTGTATAGTTTCGGCAGCTTTTCATACTCGCCATCGAAATCGAATCCATCCTTTAGCATCTGCAAAATTCTGAACATCGTATAGATGGCATCGTCATATCCGAAATAGCGATCGTTGAAAAAGATATGCCCGCTAACTTCCGCGGCGAGATCGGCTCCGGTCTCTTTTAGCTTGACCTTCAGGTTCGAGTGACCTGTTTTGTGCATGATCGCCCTGCCAATCTCGTTAATTCCGTCGTACATGATCTGAGAACACTTCACCTCGCCTATAACTGTTGGATCGTTCATGGTCTGCGCGAAAAAGAGCGCCAGTATATCCCCTTTGAAATTGTACTTCCTGCTCAAAAAGGCTATACGGTCACCGTCGCCGTCGAAAGCGAATCCGTAGTTTGCCCCGTTTTGAAGCAGTCTCTTCAGATCCTCGAGATTCTCTTCCTCGCTTGGATCGGGGTGGTGATTTGGGAAGGTTCCGTCGGGATCGAAAAATAGTTTGTGAGCCGGTATATCGAGCCTCTCGAGCAGAGGGTCTATCGCCACCCCTGCGGCGCCGTTACCGCAATCTACGGCGATTTTCGGATCGAATCCCTTCAGATCTTCAAACTCTTTCGCCAGATAATCGACATAGGCTCCGAGGGCATCGATTTTGATAGAGTCGGTCTCCGTCGGTACCGCCATAGAGGTGTTTGACTCCACCTCACGACCGAGAGCATAGATATCCTCTCCGAAAAAAGGGTTTTTGTCGATCGTGATCTTGAATCCGTTGTACTCCGGAGGATTGTGCGATCCGGTTATCTGAATGCCGCCTGCCGGCACAACATCCTTGCCGCCGACTCTGAATGTGTTGAAGTTGCAGAAGTAGTTGACGGGAGTCGGTACCATTCCGCCGTGCAATACGATGACTTCAGCCGCGTTGAGACCGCTCACCAGCCAGTCGCTAAGCTTTGGAGAGTGTACTCTCGCATCGTATGTCACAACCGCATAATCTCCTATCTCCTTTATCCTTTTCCCAAGAAAATAGCCGATCAGCTTGACCCTCTTTTCAGTAAGATCTTCGCCGTAGACACCTCTGATGTCATACTCTCTGTAAATATGCTGCATAAACTCTCTTTGTATATTTTTAGACGATATTCTACCAAAAAACGGCACCAATGGAGCGGCCTGCCCCGAAAAACAGTTTCAAACCGCTATAAATTATTAAAAATACGCCGCTCTCGTAGCTTGGCGGATATATCCGAAATATTTTGTCATACGGTTCAATCCACACTTTTTTATAGTAGACTATTCCAAAAAAAGAGAGGATCGTCGATGTCTTTTGACAAAAGAGCATCTACATGGGACGCGTCTTCGCGCAGACAGGAGCTTGCAAAGGCTGTTGCGGACAAGATAAAGAGCAGCGGATTGCTGAATCCTGGTATATCTTTGCTCGATGTGGGAGCAGGTACCGGACTACTTGCAAGAAGGCTTCTGCCCTATGTCGCTAAAATCACGGGAGTGGACAGTTCGAAGGGAATGATTGACGAGTTTTCGAAGATAGGCGAAAATGCGGTAGCGATCCATTCCGATATTCTCGAGTATGACTCCACTTCACTCTACGGCGGCATAGTCAGCTCCATGACGATGCACCATATCGAGGATATAGACGCACTCTTTGCAAAGCTCTTCTCCCTTCTTGAGCCGGGCGGTTTCATAACCATGGCCGATCTCGAAAAAGAGGATGGAAGTTTCCATGACGGAGGAAACGAGGGAGTATACCATTTCGGCTTCGACGAAGAGTCTCTCAAAGCGGCTCTGTTGAAAGCCGGCTTTGAAAAGATATCTCTTGAAAGGGTATATGAAGTCGAAAAAGAGAAGAGGAGCTATCCGGTTTTTCTTCTTACCGCAAGAAAGCCGGACGGTCGGTAAGCCGACTTATTGTCAATCTATCTGCTTGCTCTTTCTGTGGTATCTTTGTACTATGTCCGGGTCGGGATGAAGGTCGATCTGCGCCTCTTCTCTCCCGTCGTAGGGAATATGCGAAAGAACATATCGTATAGACTCCAGTCGGGCAGACTTTTTATCGTTGCTCTTTACGATGATCCAAGGTGAAAAAGCGGTATGTGTACGGCTGAACATCTCCTCCTTGAAATAGGTGATCTTGTCCCACATCTTCTGGGCCTCTTTGTCTACCGGACTTAGCTTCCACTGCTTGAGCGGATTCAGTTCGCGCTCCTTGAAGCGTTTTTGCTGCTCGTCCTTGGAGATCGAGAACCAGAACTTTATAATGATGATTCCGTCATCTATGAGAGCGTGCTCTATCTCCGGAACCTCCTGCATGAACTTTTCATACTGCTCCTCGGTACAAAATCCGAATACAGGCTCCACTATGGCCCTGTTGTACCAGCTGCGGTCGAAAAAGACGATCTCACCGGGATTTGGAAGGTGGGCGAAGTAGCGCTGGAAGTAGAACTGACCCGCTTCGACGTCGCTCGGTTTGGGAAGCGCGACGACACGATATCGTCTCGGATTCAGACGCTCCGTAAATCGTTTGATGGCGCCGCCCTTGCCAGCCGCATCTCGACCCTCGAATATCACAAGCACCCTCTTTTTCTTTTCAAAAACCCAGTTTTGGAGCTTTATAAGCTCTACCTGAAGCTTGATCAGATCCTCTTCGTACATTACCGTTTTTAGGGCTTTGTGGACCTTTTTTCCCTTCGCCAGGAGTTTTAAACCCGATTTTCGCGACAACGCTTCGAGCTTTTTCTCTATCGCCTCCACCCTCTTGCGTATCTCTTTGTCTTTTACATGTTTTTTTATATATTCGAGATCTTCATTCATCGTTTTTTCCTCTTGGACTTGCTTCTTGTCTCTTATAGTATATTATCGGTTAAACACCGATTATATCGATCACATCAGACGGGGTATCGGCTCTTCTGTCTATCTTTATATCGGGTTGCGTATCTTTTGCAAATCCCCATCCGGCGAATATCGGAGCGATACCGGCTCCGGTAGCTGCCATTATATCCTTGGGACTGTCGCCCACCATCCAGCAACTCTTCTTTGAAATCTTCTCTACGATCTTTTCCACCATCTGCGGATGCGGTTTTGGATACTCTACCTTGTCGGCGCCTATGACATCTTCGAAGAAGAGATCTATGGCATTGTTCTTCAAAATGATTTCGGATGTTGCGGTCGGGGCGTTCGTGGCCACAAACATCCTCGCTCCGCCATTTTTCAGCGTTTCGAGCATCTCGTATATGCCTTCAAAAGTCCTGGCGTTCAAAAGGCACTGCCTGCTGTAATGCTCTTCAAACATCTCTCTGGCTTTCGTCTCATACTCTTTTACGCCGTAAAACTCATACGCCAGGTTCAGTCCCGGTCTGTTCATAAGATACACTATCTTCTCCCGCGTAAGCGGTTCCAGGCCGTAATACTCCGCACGGACATGATTTATCGAGGCCGCTATATCCGCACTGCTGTCCACCAGTGTACCATCGAGATCAAATATCACTGTCGTCATCTCTCTCCTTTGGTATAATCATAACAAAAAGAGGGGGTATGTTGAAAAGAGCGGCCATTCTCTTTTTTGTCACTCTCAACCTTCTTTTCGCAGAGCCGCTACCAGTGGAGTTTGCCGGAAACAGATCGATAGACTCGCGAGAACTCTATGAGGCGATCGGCCTTCACAAACCGTACTTTTTCGAATTCTGGAAAAAAGAGCCCCGTATTGACCCCGAAAAAATGGAGCTGATGCTTCCGCTGCTGGAGAACTACTACAAGTCACGCGGTTTTTACCATGCAAGGGTTACATATGTCGTCAAAAATGGAAAAATAGTCATCGAAATCGAAGAGAAGCGTCCGGTAACCGTAAAGGATATCTCCTATATATCCCCGCTGAATATAGAAGATCTCATACCTTTTGGAAAAGGGGACAGATTCAATGCGCAAAAGTTCGTGCAGAGCAAAAAGAGGATAAAAGAGTATTATGCCGATCACAGATACTGCAACGTCGATCTCGACGCGAAAGCATTCATAGATATAGAACACGACGAAGCATACCTCGTATACGATATAACTCCGAACGAGCCGTGTGTTTTCGGCGAAATCTCTATCGAAACGCCCGCCGGAGTCGATGAGAAGATTATCCGGTCGCTGCTCTACTTCAAGGAGGGCGACCCCTATTCCGCAGAGCTGATCCGCAGAAGCTACAAGGAGATCTATGCGAACGAAGGTATCGAGAGGGTCATTATCGACGATGCGAGACACGAAGGAAACAGAGTCCCTGTCACCGTAAGCGTATCCTTGTATCCAAAGCCTATACACTTCAGTGCCGGTGCCGGATACAGCAGCGACGAGGGGCTCAATCTGCAGATGGGGATAAAGCACAGAAACTTTCCCAAAAATCTAAAAACGCTCGCTCTTCAGACACGTTACTCGCAGATAAGGCGATTCGTAAAAAGTACGTACGAAATGCCCCTCTCCAACCACAACCGCTTCTCTGCGGAGATAGGGTTCAACGATGAGGTTTTTGACGGCTACAAGGAGCGCTCCGTCAAAGCGAAGAGCGCTCTAAAACACCTCAGGTGGCCCCATATTTTTCAAGAGAGTATCACTATCGACCAAACGACGACTACAGAGAGCCTCGATACACTCAACTTTCCCGACGGCAAACTGCTTATAGTTTCCGCAAAGGGAGCGTGGGATATAGACAGGCGGGATTCGCTTCTGGATCCGACCAGAGGCTACAAAGTTTCTCTCGAACTATCGGGATCCATCAAGTCTCCGATCTCCGATGCGACCTACTACAAGCTCCTGTTTACGGGTGCTTATCATCTTCCGCTGAACGACAAAACCCTCTCCTTTAGAATAAGACAGGGAACGATCAAGGCCAAACAGGGGCACATACCGCCGTCATACCGCTTCTATGCCGGAGGAATGAACTCGAACAGAGCATTTTCATACAGGCAGCTCGGTCCAAAAAACGGTCTCGGAAATCCTGTCGGTGCATTCAGCATAACCGAGGCTACGGCAGAATACAGGATAGATCTTCCAAAAGACTTTCGAGCCGTACTCTTTAGCGATATCACATATCTCGGACAGGACTCCGTTCCGGACTACAAAAAGCCATATATCGGTATAGGGCCCGGAATCAGATACATGACGCCGATAGGTCCCATAGCTTTCGATCTCGGCTTTGACGCCCAGCATCTAAGCAGATACACTCTCCACTTCCATATAGGAGAGCTCTTTTGATGGGAGAGCTATACAACCGTTTCGCCCTCTTTTTGCAGGCTCTTATCATACTTTTTGGAGTCCTTTTTTTCACTTTGGCCCATCCTGCCACCGCACAATACATTTTACAAAAAGCTTTTGAGTCGGCCGACGTTTCGCTCGAGAAGGTAGAAGGATCGCTGCTTTTTGGCTTCAGCATCTACGATATGCGCTACAAAAAGGCGATAAGGATAGAGCGTATCCGGATAGTTTACACCGTTGCCGAACTCCTAAGTCCCGCTCCGTCCGTAAAAAGAGTCGAACTCTACGGACTCGATATCTACCCGAAAATGTTTGAAAAAGAGAGTGAAGCAGGCCAAAAAGAGCAGAGTTTCATATTCGTTCCGGTAACCATCCGAAACGTCGAAGTAAGCGGAGGCCGCATAGATCTCGATCAGGATGTGACTTTCAAGGCCGATATAGAAGATATTGTCATATCAAAGGACGGAGTCGGCGTAAGGGTAGTTTCGACCGAAATAGAGTCGGTATACGGCCTGGCCCGGATAGAGGGCAGCCTGAAAGAGATGAGAGTGGAGGCGAAAGGAAGAGTCTTGCCAAAAAAAGAGTACTATGAAATCCTTGGCAGATATGTCGATAATGCACCGCACACCATACCTGTAAGACTCTCTCTCGACGAAAAGGCCCTGAAGCTGTCCACATCTGTCACAGATCCGCTCGGGCTTCACGACACAAACGCTTCGCTGTCGGATCTTTTTGTCAATGTCGAGTATCTTCTGAAAGAGAACTATCTGAAAGCTTCGGCCTCATACGACATAAAAACTCCGTTTGTGCGGACACACATAAAGCAGAGTGCACTCGTGACACTGTTTGGGGCTTATGCGACAAAGATCGAAGGCAAAATCTCCAACTCCGCACAAGATCTCCCTTTTGAAAAGTTCGATATCGACGCCGCCGGGGATTTGAATGTTTTCATGGCCGATATTTACGCAGGTCCGTTTCTATTCAGTCTATTCAGCGAAGATTATGACAACTTCGCTATCGAAGCTGTGGCCAGGCCGCACAGGATAGACTACATAAAACAACTGCCGCCGGTCGTTTCGAATCAGTACATAAGCATGGAGGCGAACGCAACGGCTCGTTTGAAACCCGATCTTCATATCAACGGTGTAGCCTCTTTTGACGGCAACTACTCCTATGCCAAAAGCTATCTCGAACTTTCAAAAGAGAGTCTGCTTCTGCGATCGAGCCTCACACCGAAAAAAAAGAGAGGAGGCATATGGGAAAACATACCCGAAAGACTCAGATCCAGGGTCGACATATTCGCATATCTCTCAAAAGAGAAGAAGATACTCAATATAATTGCCAAACAGGCCGGCATGACTCTGTTCGAGCGCAAAGGATCCATAAAAGGGTGGGCGAATATCGGATCCTTGACTCTCGATGCAGACGGCAGAATCCTGGACAACGGTTCGGTAAATCTCGCACTCGATGCCAGAATCGATTCTCTCTACGAGCTTCTGGATGATTTCAACGTTACGACCGAATCTGTAATAGATGCCCAGATAGAGAGCCGCTTTCTCCTGTCTGTCGGCGATACCATATCTCTTCGCTACCATGCAAAAATCCCGTGGTATCTGCTGGAGACAGACTCCAGACATATATACTACGGACTCGATTCGAAGCTGGAAGGGAGCCTCCGCGGCAACGAGATTACGATAGATAGCTACTCCGTAGCGTTCAAAAACCGAAGATTCGACCAAAACAGACGATCGGTCATAGCGCTTGACGGGAACTCTACCGTTAGGATAGAGAGGCTTTGTCTGCTCGATAGGCTCGATCTGAAAGGTAGTTTCGATTTCGCAAAAAAAGAGGGAGAGTTTCATCTGTTTGGCGATGATGCCCACTACAACGCTCCTGAAGGCGACTTCACGTTCGACGCGGACATCAAAGCCAACATATCCCCGGAAAAAATCTCCGCGGAAGGCGAGATAGAGGTAAAAGATGCACTCGTTACATACAGACCGCAAAAAGAGTACGTGGTAGAAGATGAGGATATAGTTATCATTCAGGATATAAAGGAGCCGAGCCGCACCAAAAGAGCTATAAATATCCATATCTACTCAAAGAGACCGCTAACATACAAGATCCCGGAGCTGTCGGCTAAATTTATACCGGATATCACTCTCTGGAAAGAGCCGGGCAAACCCTTTGGATTGCTCGGTGTCGTAAAAATCACGGAGGGCGAGATAGATGCGGCCGACAAACATTTCACTATCCGCCCGTCCGAGATATATTTCGGCGGAGAAAATCCCGTAAACCCTTATCTCGATCTTCATATCTCCTATGAACTCGACTTTTACAGGTTCAACATCTATATCAGCCATACGCTTGCGAAACCTCTTTTTCTATTCTCTTCCGAGCCGCCAATGAGCCAGAACGATATCATGAGCTATATACTTTTCGGTGCGCCGGCGGGCGAGGAGTTCGCCGCATCTGGCGAGCCAGGAGGATCCATAGCGACCTTGCTGCTTGGAGTTGGTCTGAAAAACGCGATAGGATCCGCAACGGGGATACGGTTCGATACTCTAAACATTCTCTCGAGTGAAAGCGGCGGTCTCGGTATAGAGGTAGGAAAAAGACTGGGCAAGCGTCTTAGAATAA
>Ga0256834_1000638_pt1 | contig 24877 bp, 27 predicted proteins | sample 4281140metaG_FD_190536 | JGI IMG/M metagenome (GOLD analysis project Ga0256834, IMG submission 190536) | Hydrothermal vent microbial communities from East Pacific Rise, Pacific Ocean - 4281-140 | ecosystem: Environmental > Aquatic > Marine > Hydrothermal vents | place: Pacific Ocean: East...
ATGTATCCTATCAAAGATATTGAAAATGAACCCTATACTTTTGCCGATTATAAAAATTATATCTGGGGAATACTGGGCTTGTTATTATTGATAGCAATAATACTATATTTTGTATTGAAAAAGAAACCAACAGAAGAAGAGATTATTGCAAAAATTCCACCGTTTGATCTGGCAAAACAAAGATTGAAAGATCTTGATGGAAAACAATTGATTAGAAGCAACAGGATTAAGCCTTATTATGTGGAGCTAACAGATATTGTAAGAACATTTATTGAAAGAGAAATGAATATTCCAGCCCTGGAATCTACTACAGATGAATTAATAGAGATTATTTCTGATTTTAATGAGAGTAGCAAATTGAATATTCCTAAAGAAACATTGACCAAGTTAAAGCAGTTATTAAAGGAAGCTGACCTGGTGAAATTTGCCAAATCAAAACCATTACTAAATGAGATAGAATTGCATAGAAATTATGCCGAAAATATAATTGATAAATTCCATCCTGATCCTGTTGATATTCAGGAGAAAGAAATAAAACCGGAAGACCATGTTGGGGAGTAATTTAGAATTTTTGAATCCAGGATTTTTGTGGTTGCTGCTATTGGTTCCAATATTGGCGGTGTGGTATTTCTTTGTTAAGAATAGAGATAGTGCTCATTTAAAAATAGCAAGTACAAATGGTTTTGATAAGGGTAATATCTGGGCAAAATTAAAACCAGTATTATATGTTTTACGTTTACTGGCAATATCGGCATTGATTGTTGCGCTGGCAAGGCCTCGAAATGTTGAGGTAAGTAAACGAACCAAAACAACCCGTGGTATTGATATTGTGATGGCCATTGATGTATCCGCCAGTATGCTAGCAAAAGATCTAAAGCCTAATCGTTTGGAAGCCTTGAAAAATGTAGCAATTAAGTTTGTAAATCAGCGCCCCAATGACCGAATCGGAATTGTAGTTTATGCAGGTGAAAGTTTTACTCAAACACCCATTACCAGTGATAAGGCCATAGTAAAAAATACAATTAGAAAGATTAAATGGGGTCAGATTAATGATGGTACTGCCATAGGTATGGGATTGGGATCTGCAGTAAATCGTTTAAAAGACAGTAAGGCAAAAAGCAAAGTGATCATTTTACTTACTGACGGAGTGAATAATACAGGTTTTGTTGACCCGAAAACGGCAACCGAACTGGCAAAAGAATTAAATATAAAAGTATACACCATTGGTTTGGGCACCAACGGAACTGCTTTGTTTCCGGTTGCAAAAGATCTGTATGGAAAACTTATTTTCAGGAATGCCCCTGTTGAAATTGATGAAGATCTGTTAAAGTATATTGCCAAGGAAACCGGAGGAAAATATTTTAGAGCAACAGGAAATAAAAAACTGGAATTGATTTATGATGAGATCAATAAACTGGAAAAAACGAAAATAGAAGAATTTAAATATTATAATTACGAAGAAAAATACAGGTCTTTGGTTTTATTGGCAGGTATTTTAATTTTACTGGAAATGCTGTTAAAAATGACAGTTTACAGAAGTTTTATATGATGTTGGATACTTTTATTTGTTGAATTGTGTAGTTATGAAGAAAATTTTTGAGTATTCGTTTGAAAAATTAGAAGTTTGGAAAGAATCAATAAAATTGGTTACAATGATTTATGATGTTACTAAAAGTTTTCCAATTTCAGAAAAATATGGATTGACGAGTCAATTGCGAAGAGCGACGGTCTCGATTTCTTCAAATTTGGCAGAAGGGACATCAAGGATTTCAAATAAAGATAAAGCACATTTTACAACTTTGTCTTTTAGTTCGACAATGGAAGTGTTAAACCAAATATTAATAGCAAAAGAGCTAGAATATTTATCAGAGGAGAAATACTTAGAGATAAGAAAAAGGATTTCAAAAATAACGAATATGTTGAATTCGCTAAGGAAATCACAAATAAACGAATAAACAAACAACAACAATAATGTATCAATTAGAGGAGCCAAAATACTTTTATTTGTTTGTATTCATTGCAATATTACTTGTGATGTACTTTGCTGTTGCTATCTGGAAAAGAAAAAAGCAAAAAGAATTTGCTGATTTGCCTTTGTTGAAAAAATTGAGTCCTGAAAAGTCAAAATTCAAACCGGCATTAAAAATTACTATGATTTCTGTGGGTTTGGCATTTTTGATATTTGCTTTGATCAATCCAAAAATGGGTACTCAGTTAAAAACAATAAAACGACAGGGAGTTGATATTGTTTTTGCACTGGATGTTTCTAAAAGTATGTTGGCAGAAGATATTGCCCCAAACAGATTGGAAAAAGCAAAGCAAATTATATCAAAAACTATTGATAAACTGGGAAGTGACAGAGTTGGAATTATCATTTATGCCGGAAGTGCCTATCCGCTGCTACCAATTACAACAGATCATAGTGCGGCAAAAATGTTTTTGCAAAATGCGAGTCCTGATATGGTTTCCTCACAGGGAACAGCGATCAATGAAGCATTGAAACTGGCAAAGACATTTTTTGATGATGATACGCAAACCAACAGATTTTTGTTTATCATTTCTGATGGAGAGGATCATGAAAAAAATTCAGGTAAAATAGCAAAAGAAATTTTAGATGAAGGGATCAAAACCTATACAGTAGGAGTTGGTTCTAACAAAGGTGTTCCTATTCCGATTAAGAGAAATGGAAAGTTTGTTGGTTATAAAAAAGATAACAAAGGAGAAGTTGTAATAACAAAACTCCATGTAGAGACGTTAAAGGAGATAGCTGATAATGGAGAAGGGAAGTATATTTTAGGTAATAACACTACCAAAGCTATTGATTTTATTGAAGATCTTTTATTGAAAGCAGATAAAAAGGAATTTGAAACCAAACAGTTTTCTGATTATAAAGATCAGTTTCAATGGTTTGTTGGTTTGGGTTTACTCTTTTTGGTTCTGGATGTGTTTTTATTGAACAAAAAAACAAAATGGGTTCAGAGAATGAATTTGTTTAATGAGAAATAGATAAAATGAAGAATTTATTTTACATACTGTTCCTTTTACCAATGCTTCTGTTTTCTCAGAAAAAAGAAGAGGTGGTAGTTCAGGTAAAGCTGGAAGATAAACAGATTTTAAGAAAAGGAAATGATTTTTACAAAGAACACAAATATGTTGATGCAGAAGTAAAGTATAAAAAAGCTTTAAAACAAAATCCGAGCTATGAAAAAGCAGCATATAATTTAGGGAATTCTGTTTATGAGCAAAACAGATTTAAAGAAGCACTGCCTCAGTATGAATTTGTAGCAAAATCAACCAAGGATAAAGATGCAAAGTCTCAGACTTTCCATAATATTGGCAATACAACAATGAAACTGAAACAGTATGATAAGGCAGTTGCTGCATATAAAAATTCATTACGCCTGCATCCGGATGATGAAGAGACGAGATACAATTTAGCGCTGGCTCAAAAACTATTGAAAGATCAGCAACAAAAAAATAAGGACAATAAGGATAAGAACAAAGACGATAAGAACAAGGATAAAAATAAAGATAAAAAGAAAGACAAGAACGATCAGAATAAGGATAAGAAAAAGGATCAGGGAGACAATAAGGATAAAGACAAAGATCAGGATAAAGGAGACGATAATAAAGATAAAAAAGACCAGAATAAGGGTAATAATGAACAAAAGGACAAACAACAGCAAAAGCCCAAACCTAATCAGTTAAGTCAGCAGCAAATGCAGCAGCTTTTAGAAGCGATGAATAATGAAGAGAATAAGACACAGAAGAAAGTAAATGCACAAAAAGCAAAAGGTAAAAAAGTTAAAAACGAAAAAGACTGGTAGTATTAATTAGATATAAATGGATGGTTCAAAGACTGGGTATTTGAGATGAAAGGAAAATATATTTACATATTATTTTTGTTATTAGGAATCTATAACGGATTTTCTCAGGTGACATTTAAAACTGCTGTTAGCAAGACAGAACTAGGTTTAAATGAACGTTTGCGTATTGAATTTTCTATTAATAAACAAGGTGCAGACGATTTTACACCTCCTTATTTTAATAATTTTAAGGTGCTTGCCGGTCCGAGTCAATTCAGTAGTTTTTCTGCTGTAAATGGTAAAACATCTTATAAATTAACCTATACTTACATTATTCAGCCTACAGTTAAAGGTACTTTTACCATACCTTCTGCAAGTATTACTTATAAAGGAGAAACGATAAAATCCAATACAGTAAGAATCAAAGTTACTGAAGCGATTGATATTCCGGAAGATCCAAATGATCCACGTTATGTTGCCTCAGAAAACATTCATCTGATAGCTGAAATATCTAATACACACCCGTATGTTGGGGAAAGTATTTCGGTTGTGTACAAACTATATGTCAATACCGGAAAAGTAAATGTTAAAAACACAAGAGAAGTTTCTGCACCATCTTTTAGTGGTTTCTGGAATCAAAGTATCAATGTTGAAAAATGGGTAGCAAGAAACGGATCTTATGGGGGAAAACCACATCGGTTTGTAGTTGTTAAAAAAACGGTTCTGATTCCTCATAAAGCTGGGAAACTGGTAATTGATCCTTTGGAAATGGAAATTTCAGCAGGAATTCCAATAGGAAGGAGAGATTTTTTTGGTAATATGCTAATGAATGATGTTAGTTTTACCACAACATCCGGAAAAAAAACTATTACAGTAAAAGAATTACCAACGGAGGGCAGGCCATTTAACTTTGCAGGAGCTGTAGGAGATTATGATTTTAGTGTTAAGAGTAGTAAAATAGATTTAAATGCAAATGAGTCTTCGCAGATACGTGTAGAATTAAAGGGTCAGGGTAATTTAAAGCTTGTTAAATTACCTGGTATTGAAACTCCAAAAGGTTTGGAAGTGTATGAACCAGAACACAAAGAGGAGATCAAAACCAGCTTAGGAGGTTTAAAAGGTAAAATTTATGATCAATATGCGGTTGTGCCGCAGTATAGAGGTAAGTTTAAGATTCCGGTAGTTTCATTTTCCTATTTCAATCCAAAGGATGAAAAATACCATACGATTAATACCGAACCGATTATATTAAATGCAATACAAGGAAAATTACCTTCTGGAGATGATTCAATAACATCTGCTAAAAGAAGAGTGGTGGGTGATGAAAACGATATCAGGTACATTCATTTGAAAACTGATCTTGTTTCTGTGGAGGAAAAAGAAGATTTTTTTGGATCTGATCTGTTCTATATTTTATTGATTCTTCCATTGCTTTCCATTCCTATTGGAATTTATATTGGTAAAAAGAAAGAAGAAAGAGATAATGATATTGTTGGAAATAAACGAAGAAAAGCAGACAGACTTGCACGTAAATATCTATCACAAGCTAAGAAGCAACTTGGTAAAAAAGAAGACTTCTATATAGCTCTGGAAAAAGCGCTGCATAACTATTTAAAGGCAAAATTACATGTAGAAACAAGTGATATTAGCAAAGAGAGAATAGGTGAAATATTACATGACAGAAAAGTAGATGAGCAAACAATAAATCAGTTTAAAACAGTATTGGATAATTGTGATTATGCAAGATATACTCCTTCTACTGATGTGATGATGAAACAAGAATATGAAAAAGCTAAAGAGATTATATCCAAAATAGATAAACAGTTATAGAAGTTTAAAGTGCAAAGTTTAAAGTGTAAAGAAGGATTAGAAAGCAGGTAAAATGAAAAGAATTATTTTCTTAATGATGTTATTGGTTAGTAGTTTTGGCTATACTCAAAATCTGGATAGTTTGTTTGTAAAGGCAAATAAACTATATCAGCAGGAAGATTATTTAAAAGCTTTAGAATTGTATCAGGATATTGAAAAACAAAATGTTGAGTCGGAAGCTTTGTATTTCAATATGGCAAATATTTATTACAAAACCAATCAGGTGGCTCCTGCCATATATTTTTATGAAAAAGCCCTGCAATTAGATCCTAATAATAAAGACATAAAGTTTAATTTGGATTTTGCACAACGAATGATTCTTGATAATATTGAACCTTTACCCAAAAGTTTAGGGCAAAAATTTAGAGATAGTGTTACTCTTAGACTTAAGTATAATACCTGGGCAATTATTGCAGTTAGTCTGGCTTTTTTGTTTGCTCTTCTATTTTTACTGTATCACTTTTCTTACAGTACTTCAAAAAAGCGTTTCTATTTTATCACCAGTATTGTAAGTGCAAGTTTTGTTGCTATAAGTTTATTTTTTGCAATGAAGAATCACCACTTTGTAAGCAATACTAATTATGCCATTATTTTTGCTCCGCAAACCAAAGTTAAAAGTGCTCCAACCAAGAACAGCGAGGTTAATTTTGAACTTCATGAAGGAACCAAAGTACAGGTTTTAGAAGATCTTGATAACTGGAGAAAGATCAAAATTGCCGATGGTAAAACCGGCTGGATGAATGTGGAAGATTTAAAAGAGTTATAGAAATTATTTTTTTAAACAAACGGGGAATATTTCACCTGATGTTAACCTGTATTTATCAGTCAATTCCATAGAAATAGTTTTAGAATATTAGACCTCTTTCACATAAAAACCACGTATTTTTTACCTAAATTTAAAATAAAAAAAGCACTAATTAGAATGATTAGTGCTTTTTATAGGAAATATGCTTTTCTATCTTATTTTAATAAGCATCTTCAATTGCTTCTTTAAGTCGCTGATATACATCTTCTTTAGACCCCACACCATCAACAGAAACAACATTTAACCTCTTATTATAATATTCAGGAACATGAGAAGATATATTTTCGTAACCTTCAATTCTTTTAATGATTGTTTCTGGATTTGCATCATAATCTCTGGAACTTTGAGTTTTTCCACGTTCAACAAGGCGTTTAAATGCCTCTAACATAGAAATTTTTAGATCAATAACAAGAGTTATAGTTGAATCACGCTTTCTTAATAAACCATCTAAAATGTATGCTTGTACTATTGATCTGGGATAACCTTTAAAAATAAAACCCTTAGCATTTGGATTATTGTTAATCTCACGTTCTATAAGTTTAATAGCTATTTCATCAGGAGCAATATCTCCTTTTTGCATATACCCGCTGGCTTGTTTTCCTAAATCAGTTTTGCTATTAATCTCATTACGAAGCATTTTTCCAGTAGAAATGTAATGTAGACCAAATTCTTTAGCCAGTTTATTTGCCTGGCTCCCTTTCCCTGCTCCAGGCATTCCCAGGAGAACAACATTAAAAAGTTGATCTTTTAAAGTTTCTTGAATAACTTCATTTATGTTTGAGAAAATGGTATCAATATCTCCAGTTCCTGATACAGCATTAAATAAACCTCTTTCTTTATAATATTTTGCAACAGGTGCTGTTTTTAATTCGTATTCTTTTAACCTGTTTTCAATCACCTTTTTTGTATCATCAGCTCTCCCAGAGGTTTTTGCTCTTTCAAGCATTCTATTTCTAAGTTCATCTTTTGGTACTTCCAGACTTATCATACATGAAAGCTTAGAATTAAGTCGCTGTAACATACCTTCAAGAATATAAGCCTGAACATAGGTTCGTGGAAATCCATCGAATAAAACACCTCTTACCTTTGAGTTAGCTTCAATAAATCCTTCGATTATTTGCACAATAATTTCATCATCTACCAATTCACCACGCTCAATGCGGGTTTTCGCCTTCAAACCTAATACTGTTTCTGCAGCAATCTCTTTTCGTAGAATCTCTCCTGTTGAAATATACGCAAGACTATATTTTTCTATTAACAATTGTGATTGAGTCCCTTTTCCTGCTCCGGGAGGTCCAAAAAGTGCTATGTTTAACATATTTATAAGGTTATTTTTTGTTATTCAAAGTTATGATAAAAATTGGCTCTATGCCGTTTGTAATGAGTAAAGATAAAAATTTTAAAGTTGGAAATCAAAAGAATGTTAGAGTGAGTGTTTTTCCAGAATCATTTGACCCAGAGATAATAATAAAAACTTTATTCGTGTGGAATATGAAGAGACAAATGATATTACAATCTATTATTTATTGAATCTTATAATCAGGGGTTTAATAAAGCCATTGCTCCAAGATAGAGTCTTTGAGACTTACTATTATATTTTAAAACAAACGGGCAATATTTCACCTGGTGTTATACGATATTTATCTACTATTCCGGCAGAAACAGTTTTAGAATAATCCACTTCTTTTACGGTAAATCCCACTTTTTGTAATCGGTCAAAATAATCTTTTCCATAAATTCTTACATGATCGTATTGTCCGAAATGTTTTTTTCGTTCTTCTTCAGAATTGATGCTAAAATCCTCATAGGTAATATCTAAACTCAAATCTTGTGGAACTTGAAATATTCCCATGCCTTTGGGTTTTAAAACACGGTATAATTCTCTCATCGCTTTGGCATCATCTTCAATATGTTCCAGTACATGGTTGCAAAAAACAACATCAAAACTATTATCTTCAAACGGAAGATCTAAAATATCTGCTTTTACATCTACAATGGGTGAATAAAGATCAGCAGTAGTATAGTCGAGGTTATCCATCTTTTTAAATATGGGTAAAAAACATTGCTCTGGTGCCATGTGTAGTACTTTTTTCTTTGCGATAAAAAAGTCAGTCTTATATTTTAAATACAACCATAATAAGCGGTGTCTCTCTAAAGATAAAGTGCCAGGTGCCAGAACATTTGGACGTTGTTCTCCATATCCGTAAGGAAGGAATTTTTTGTAGCTTTTTCCATCAATAGGATCTGTATAGCGGTCTCCCCTAAGCAAAAAAGCCAAAACCGGACTGGCCAGATAGCTTAACTTGATCAGGTAAGGTCTTGGGATGGTGTTTAATATGGTTTTAAATAGTTTCAAGTTATTTTGTTTCACGCAAAACCTGCTAAGAATAAAGCAAAGCTCGCTAAGGGAAATTATAAATTATTGACAATTCGATGGATTTGATTTCAATAATCACTTTATTATTTACCATCAAATCAATTCTGTAACCAATATCCTGTTTAACTTCTTTGTGATTTTTGCCTTTTCTTTGTGATCTTCGTATGAATAAAAAATTATTGTCTGAATTCCTTTTCCTCATCACTCACAATACCCAAAGCATCATATACATATTGAAAAGTAGAAAGTAATTCCGGTTTACCGTTCACAATAGCAATATCATGTTCATAGTGAGCACTTGGCTTCATATCTGCAGTTTTAATGGTCCAGCCATCACTAAATTGTTTGATACGATGTGTTCCCATATTGATCATTGGTTCGATAGCAACTACCATTCCTTCCTTGAATTTTTTACCTCTTCCTCTCCTTCCATAATTTGGCATTTCAGGATCTTCGTGCATTTCTTTACCTAAACCGTGACCTACCAACTCTCGAACCACACCATAACCATGTTTTTCAGTATAATTTTGTATAGCATACCCAACATCACCAACCCGGTTGCCAGCTCTGAATTCTCTTATTCCTGCATACAAACTCTCTTTGGTAATACGCAATAATTTTTTGGTCTCTTCAGCTACCTCACCAATTTCAAAAGTATAAGCGTGATCTCCATAAAAACCATTTTTTAGTGAACCACAATCTACAGAGATGATATCTCCTTCTTTTAATGGTGTATTGTTAGGAATTCCATGAACTACCTGCTCATTTGGACTCATACACAATGTGTTAGGAAAATCATATAGACCCAAAAATCCTGGAATTGCTCCCAGATCTCTGATGTGCTCTTCGGCTATTTTGTCTAATTGTAAGGTTGTTACTCCAGGTTTAATTGCTTTGGCAACTTCACCTAAAGTTTTAGAAACAATTAATGCACTTTCACGCATTAATTCAATTTCTTCACGGGTTTTTATTTTGATCATTAATAGATAAATTTTATTGCTGCAAAGATATAAAAAGAAAAAGGGATAAATACCAAAGTAAAAAGTTAGTTATCGTAAAGGTTACGAGTATAATCTAAATTTTCTTTAACTTTATAACATCTTAAAAAGAATGAAATGTACAAATCTGTAACACCGCAGGAAGCTGTAAAAGTGATCAAGTCAAATGATCGGGTTTATATTCAGGCAGGGGCTGCCGCACCACAAACTTTGATCAATGCCATGACCGATAGGAGTGATGAATTGAGAAATGTAGAAGTCTGTCATTTGCATACGGAAGGAGAGGCGCCCTATGCTAATCCTGATTTGAGAAATAGTTTTCATGTGAATTCATTTTTTTTGGGATCAAATGTAAGGCACACCATCAAAGCTGGAAATGGTTCCTATACACCTGTTTTTTTAAGTGAAGTACCCATTTTATTCAAACGAAATATCATTGATATTGATGTAACTCTGATACAGGTTTCACCACCCGATAAGCATGGTTATTGTTCCTTAGGCACTACGGTAATGGCAACTGTTGCAGCTATTGAAAATGCGAGTCATGTAATTGCTCAAATCAATCCACAAATGCCAAGAACCCATGGGGATGGCATTATTCATATTTCGGAATTAAACTCCTTTGTGGAGGTTGATGAACCAATTTTTGAAATTCAAATTCCGAAAATCACAAAAGTGGAACAAAAAATAGGAGATTATATTGCAGAATTGATTGATGACAGGAGTACTTTACAAATGGGAATTGGCAATATCCCAAATGCGGTATTGCATAATTTAGGAAATCATAAAGACCTGGGAATTCATTCGGAAATGATCTCTGATGGTGTTGTAGATTTAATTTTAAAAGATGTAATTAATGGTAATTATAAAAGTATAAGTCCCGGTAGAGCAATGGCTACTTTTTTACTTGGCAGCAGAAAGCTGTATGATTATGTTGATGACAATCCTTTTATTGAATTGCGAACTTCTGATTACGTGAATGATGTTGCTGTGATTCGTCAAAATCCAAAGATGGTTGCTATAAATTCGGCTGTAGAGGTTGATCTTACGGGTCAGGTTTGTGCAGACTCTATTGGTACCAGACTTTATTCAGGAGTAGGAGGACAGGTTGATTTTATTAGAGGAGCTTCTTTAAGTGAGGGAGGAAAGGCAATTATAGCTCTGCCTTCCACAACGAAAAAAGGAGTTAGTAGAATTGTGCCATTCTTAAAGAGAGGAGCAGGTGTAGTTACAACCCGGGCAAATGTACATTATGTGGTTACCGAATATGGTGTTGCAAATTTATATGGAAAAACGATCAAACAGCGACAGGAAGCACTGATTCAGATAACCCATCCTGATTTTAGAGAAGAAACAGCAAGAGAATATTTTGATCAGATCAAATAATGAAAAATTAGTTTAGCCAATTTTTTATCTCTTGAAAAGGCCGAAAAACCCTTTGCTTTTACGATCTTTTGGTTTTTCTACTTTTAAAAGTTCACGGTAAATTTCACCCCAGCTCAGCAATCCTCCTACGTTTCTGTCATCAATAAAAACATCCGCATTGATTTTTCTACTAACAGATCCGTCATATTTTTCTTCCGGGTAACTTTTGTTTACTGCATAAAATTCAAGACCATTCTTTTTACAAAACTTAACCGCATCTTCTAATTTTTCTCCGTAACGGTAAGTCCATAAAATCAATCGATGTCCTTGTTTCTGTAATTCCAGCAAAGTATCAAATGCAAACATTTTTGCCGGACCTACTTTTGGATATTCATCATCAACAATAGTTCCATCAAAATCAACGGCAATAATCAATGAATTTTTAGGTAGCATAAATCAATTTTTAGTAAATATAGTGTAATAAATTTAATACATAATACTAAACTAATAACTTGTCTCAGTATTGTATTTATCGTAAAAAAACGTTTGTCTATTCCTCTTCGTAAGAATGTTTATACGGTTTGCCACTTACAATTTTAAGGACATCCTTTTCTAAGGTTTCTCTGGGATATTCAACAAATCTGCCAATCTCTTTACCTTTTTTATAAAAAATAAATGTTGGTACATTGGTGATGTTATACCCTTCCTGTAAATTATCAGGTGTTTCTTTAGACCGATTGACCGCAATCATGGTTAAATTCTTATAATCAAAATCAATGGCATCCATCAATTTATAAAAGATAGGAGTTTCATGTTGACTATCTCCACACCAGGTTCCCATAAAAGCTTTGATGCTAACGCCTTTCAAATGCTTTTTAATTTTATTTACAATGGCAGCATCAAGAGTTGCATCCTTATAATTAGGGTTGAACCATTCAGCATAAGGTGCTTGTTGGAAATTTTCTTTGGACTGAATACCAATTAGATTTTTTTCAACTCCTTCTTCCTGTGAAATACCATTAAAATAGACAAATAGAATAATTACAAATACAATTTTTTTCATCGTTCAAATATTATAATAATGATTTTCTGGTCATAACTTTTGGTTGTTCAATTTCCATTAATTCAAGAATTGTTGGGGCAATGTCAGCCAAAACACCATTATGGATCTGGTGTTCTTTATTTTTCTCCACCAAAATAAGCGGAACAGGAAAAGTAGTGTGTGCTGTATTTGGTGTGCCATCTTCATTGATCATTTTTTCACTGTTACCATGGTCGGCAATAATGATGCTTACATAATCATTTTCAAGAGCAGTTGTGATCACATTTTTAAGACAACCATCCACTGCTTCGGCAGCTTTTTGTGCAGCTTCCATAATTCCGGTATGTCCTACCATATCAGTATTGGCAAAATTCAGACAAATAAAATCTGCTTCCTGTTTGTTTAATTCAGGTATAATTGCTTCTTCAATATCTTTTGCACTCATCTCAGGCTGTAAATCGTAGGTAGCAACTTTTGGAGAAGGGCAAAGAATTCTTTTTTCACCTTCAAATGGTTTTTCTCTACCTCCTGAAAAGAAAAAAGTTACGTGTGCATATTTTTCAGTTTCAGCAATTCGAATTTGTTTTTTATGGTTCTTTTCAAGAATTTCTCCCAAGGTATCTGTCAGATTTTCTTTATCATAAATAACAGAAATATTTTTGAAAGATTCATCATAGTTGGTCATGGTTACAAAATGCAAGGGAAGTGTGTGCATGTCAAACTCTGGAAATTCTTCTTGTGAAAGTGCACGGGTAATCTGGCGACCACGATCGGTTCTAAAATTAAAGAAAATAATTACATCATTATCTTCAATTTTAGCTACGGGATCATTGTTTTTATCTACCATTACAATTGGTTTGATAAACTCATCTGTGATGCCGTTTTCATAACTTTTAGCCATACTTGCAACTGCATCTGTAGATTTATCTCCGGTACCATTGACCATTACATCATAAGATAATTTTACGCGTTCCCAGCGTTCATCTCTGTCCATGGCATAATATCTACCGCAAATGGTTGCTAATTGACCACCATTTTCATTCATATAATTGACAATGTCAGCAATATAACCCTTTCCGGATTTTGGATCTACATCTCTTCCATCCGTAAATGCATGCAAATAAACATCGGTTAAACCGAATTCTTTTGCCGCTTTTAATAAGCCTTTTGTATGTTTGATATGCGAATGAACACCACCATCAGAAAGTAAACCAAGAAGGTGTACTTTTTTGTGATTTTTCTTGGCATATGTAAATGCTTCTACAAGTACTTTTTCTTTAGCCAGAGTGCCATCTTCAACGGCCTTATTAATTTTTACAAAATCCTGATACACAATTCTACCAGCACCCAGATTCATATGACCCACTTCTGAATTGCCCATTTGGCCTTCAGGTAAACCAACATTCATGCCATCTGTGCGTAAACTAGCATTTGGATAGTTTTTTATTAAAGAGTCAAAAAATGGAGTTTTCCCCTGATAAATTGCTGAAACCTTAGGATCCTGGGTAATTCCCCATCCATCCAGTATAATTAACATTACTTTCTTTTGCATAATCTAATTTGTAAAAAATGATTTGCAAAGGTACTTAAAATTGTTGTATTAGAATGAAGATAAATAAAGGACAACAATTATTTAACAATGCCATTGATTACACGGTTTTCACCCTTGTTTAAATCATAAACAAACCCATTGATGATGGCATAAACAACCTTGTCATTTTTAGTAAGTAAAAATGTTGGGTTTTTACGAAATGAAATTGGCGGTTTCGGGATTGTATTACTTTTCGGAATTGCAATTTTTCTGGAATCAATGATGTTGACAGGATAATGAATAAATTTAATTTCTTCGGGTAATGAATCAATACTTACGGAGGTATAACCTTGTTGCAGTAATTTTTTAAAATCAAGCTTTTTGAATTCTTCAAAATCAGATAAGATCTTCGGATAAGTTTCACCAATTTTAAATTTGAGTCCTTTCGCATCCAGTGATTCATAACCATAATAAGTAGATAAATCTCCTATATCTCTAATCTGTCCGATATAATAAAAATCAGTATGTTTAGCATTTTCTCTTTCATTTTGTATGATACCAAGATCTACAGAGTAATCACGACCTAAATATGGAAATTTAAGATTTGTAATTTTTAAATCAAATAGTTTACGATCATTCCTGGGAATTTTTTCATACTCTTTAATAGATGTTTTTTTGTACGTACCTGTTGAAATAGCATGTATTGCCGCAAGGATGGAAACATAATTTAATTTGCGAATAAACTGTTTTTCAGGGTCATTTGGATAACCACCTGATTCAATCAAAATGGTGCTGGTTCCCCATTTTTGGATGTTATCACCAAATGCACGTGGTTCAAAATCATCGGAATACCTTCCTACTTGTCCGGGTGCATATTGCTGGATGATTTTATTCATTTCCACAATAATTTTCATGGCATTGGCTCGGGTAGTATTGATCGTTTTTTCGTAATTATAAGCCGGAGCTAAATAAGAAATTGTAGCTGGTTTATCAGTTCTTTCAGCATTGTAATACTTACTTTGGTCATGCAGGTTAAATCCAAAATCAGCGTGTAAGCTATCTCGTACATCCTTTAAAATAACGGCTTCCGGACTTTGTAACTGAACGGCATCTCGGTTTAGGTCGATTCCGATAGCATTTCGCCGTGTAAATCTCTCTGCACCATCCGGATTTAACATGGGAATAAAATGAAGTTTTATATTTTGAAGAATTGCTTTGTTCTTTTTCAGATAATTAAAAATATCAAAAATGGCCATGGTTGCGGTAGACTCATCACCATGCATTTGTGACCAGAGAAGAATATTGGTTTTGCCTTTGCCTATGCTTATCATTGAAATGGATCTTCCTTCAATAGAACTGCCCAGATCAGTGATTTGGAAATCTTTATCTGATTTTAAACTAGTTATCAATGGCTGAATATCAGCATGTTTAAATCGACGATTCTTAATAGAAGTTTCCTTGTAATTTTCGTAGTTTGCAAATAACTTTTCTGCGATGGTTTTCTGCTGTGCTTTTAACCCTGTTAAAGGAAACAGCAAAAGGAGTATAATTAGATTTTTCATTTGTAGGTTTTAGGCAGAATTTAGTTTACTTGATAATTCTTTCAGGAACGGGTTTCCAGTTGTATTTAGAGGTTTTTTGACGAATACTATTCAGAAAATCAACTCCCGGATCTGTTTTTTGTGTACGATAATTAGGATCTTTTTCTAACCACAATTCATGATTTTCAAAATTTTGGTATTCTAAATGCCCTATTACATATTCAATTGCCGGATATTTCTTTTTTAAATATTTGATCAGTTTTACATTTGATCTCAATTGTTTTTTGGTAAGCGGCATATCTTCCAGCCCACCAACATTTTCAATACCAATGGCACAATAATTTAAGCCAATTACATGCCTTGCCATATAAGTTTCAGGAAACAATCTATATATTTTACCATCTTGATCAATTACAAACTGCGCACCAACATTTAAAGCACCTGCACCGGCAATTTCCGGACGCCAGTTTGGGAGTTTAACAGGGTTAAATGCTTTTAAGGTTTTTTCAAGGGTTGGAATTGCAGTCCAGTGAACAACTACCATTTTTGGGTTGATGGTTGGTTTCTCTTGTTTTAAGCCATATCTGGTTTCCAGATATTCAAGGGTCAGACTGTCTCTTTCAGGATTCATAACAACAGGTTTGTCAATTATTTTTACAGAACTGCAAGAGGACAAACTAATCCAAATAACAAGGATAAGGAGATAATAATTTTTCAAAATATAAGATTTATTGTATAGAACAATATTAAAAAGAAAATTCGAATAAAAATATGATTCAGATAGAGATTTTTTCGATTTTCTAATTGGATCTGCTCTCTGATCTTTTTCAGCTGATCAGGAGTAGCTTTTTTAAAATTTGTTTTTTTTCTTAAATATTTGGTACTTCCTTTTAGGTTAAAGTACTTTATTCTTTTACCTATAAGACTGCTATTATTCTTAAGGGTAGTGACCATCCCCTGAACCGAACCACCAAAACTCATATTAAATCCGAATATTAATTACTTTGAACATAACCATATTCTTTAATGGCAGCTTTAATCTCTTCAACTCTATGCGGCCCACTGGGGTGTGTACTTTGAAATTCAGGAGGTGCTTGTCCACCGGAAGCTTTGTCTAAAATATTCATCACTTCAATATAATTATAAGGATTATAACCTGCATCGATCATAAATCTAACGCCCAATCGATCGGCTTCCAGTTCATCTTCTCTACCATATTTCAAATTTTTAAAATTAGCAACAACTGAGGCCATTTGAGCCATACTTGGATCTGTTCCTGCCATGATACCTGATAAAATACCATTTGTCAATTCGTGTTTTGCCATTTGCTCTGCAGAGTGTCTTCCAACAACATGACCGGTTTCATGACCCAGAACTCCGGCGAGTTGATCTTCCGTTTTTAAAAGTTTAAGAAGACCATAAGTAATGAATATTTGACCTCCCGGTAACGCAAAAGCATTCACTGTTTGAGGGTCACGAAGTAAATAGTAATTATATTGATAAGGAGTTTCTTTTGCAACACTGCTGATTACAATTTTTTGTCCAACTCTTTTTACAAAGTCCTGAGCTTCCTGATCTGGATATAAACCACCATACTCCTTGGCCATTTCAGGTGCACTTTGTAAACCAAGTCTGATTTCCTGATCTGTAGATAATGAAATATGTTGTTTTTTACCGGTGTATTTGTTTGTTTCACCTTTGGCCCAATATTTAAAAAAGGAGAATAAAATTATTGCTACTCCAATAATTAATTTTAATTTAAGATTTCCTCTGTTTCGCATAATTTATTATTTCAGGTTGAAAAGCTGGTGTAATGATAAAACGAGAATAAAAATAAAATAAGAAATTTAAATCTAACTTTATCAAGTGACTAATATAATAAAAGAAATAAGGAATGTCAAATAAGGTTTAGGTGACTTGACACTCACATTCTACAACTGCGAGATCCGTAAGGTGTTTACCATTCCTTTTGCCTTAACAGGCATGGAAGTCAAATTAATTACAAAATCTCCCTTTGCAGCATATTCTTTTTCTAAAGTTATTTTATTAATATCCTGAACTGTATTCTCTGTAGTTACCAATTTGTTATAAAATTGGGCTTTCACACCCCAAAGTAAGTTTAGCATTGCTAAAATTCGTGGGTTATCAGAAAAAACTAAAATATTCGATTTTGGTCTCCAGGAAGATATTTGAAATGCAGTATAACCACTATGGGTTAATGTGGTAATAGCTGTAGCTTCAATAGAATCAGCTAGATGAGATGCCTGGCGACAAATAGATTTTGTGATGAACCGTTCATCCATACATTCAACTGTATTTACCGGACTGTGAATAAGATCAGAATCTTCCACACTTTCAATAATATTTCTCATGGTATGTATCACTTCCAACGGAAACTCTCCAACCGATGTTTCTCCTGAAAGCATTACTGCATCTGCTCCATCCATAATAGAGTTTGCAACATCATTTACCTCAGCTCTGGTTGGTACCTGACTCGTGATCATAGATTCCATCATTTGTGTTGCAATAATTACCGGTATACGAGCTTCTTTGGCTTTACGAACCAACATTTTTTGAATAATTGGAACTTCCTGCATTGGCATTTCTACTCCAAGATCTCCTCGGGCAACCATCAAACCATCACAAAAAGGTGTAATATGAGCAATATTTGCAACTGCTTCTGGTTTCTCAATTTTTGCTATGATTGGAATCTTATAAGCAGACTTTTCTTTTATCAGATCACTCAATGTAGTCAGATCTTCAGCAGTTCTTACAAAAGATAAAGCAATCCAGTCAACTTGATTTTCAATGGCAAAATTGGCATCTTTTAAATCTTTTTTCGTTAGTGCCGGTAATGAAATTTTAGTATTCGGTAAATTAACACCTTTTTTTGATTTCAGCTTTCCTCCCCTTAATACTTTGGTTTTAACAATAGATTCTCTATCGGTTTCAATTACTTCAAACAATAGTTTTCCATCATCTACAAGTATATATTCCCCTACCTCAACATCTTTAGGAAAATTTTTATAGGTCATATAAGCCTTTTCTTCATCTCCTTCGCATTTATTAGTTGTAAAAGTAAAAAGGTCTCCCTTTTTTAATTTCACTTTTTTCCCCATTATGCCAACTCGTAATTTTGGACCTTGAAGATCGGCTAGTACAGCAACATGAAAATTATGTTTTTCATTTAAATATCGAATATCTTTAATTTTTTGAGCAGCATCATCATAATCGGCATGTGAAAAGTTAATTCTGAAAACATTCACACCTGCCATCATCATTTTTTCTATCATTTCAATGCTGTCAATTGCAGGCCCTAAAGTGGCAACTATTTTTGTCTTTTTTTGTATTTTCATTTCTCTAAAATATTAAATTGTCCCTTGATTTTATGGTATAGGGATCAATGATATAGGATGTAATTATTTTTTCGGTATTTTTTATATTTAGTAAAATTTGCTCCAGATCCTCTTCTTTTATGTATCCACTTATTTTGATAAAGAAATCTACTTTTTTCTTTTCAGGGATTAAGAACCTGGTTTTTGTTTCTTCATCAAACAAATTATTATAGGCTTGTATGCTGTCAACAGAAATAAATTTATTTGAGATGAGCGACCAGGAAATAAAGGAGGCTGCATCTTCATATAAATAAAATGGAAAACTGCAATTTTTTAAAGGAAAATCAAGATCTTCTTCAGATCTTTTTAAAAACAACTCCAATTCCTTATTCAATAAATAAGCAATTCGATAATCATTTAATGTGGTATGAATTCCAATTAAAATGTAATCATGTTCATATTCAAAATCAAAGCTGTGAATTTTAGACACTTTTCTAAATTTAAAACTTTACAAAAATAAAGATAGTTTTAATTCTTATAAGCAAAAACCTATTATAGTTAAACTAAATTTAAATATTTATTTTTCAATTTGTTTTTGTAATTTATAATAGGCTCTTTTAGATGCAATTTCTTCTGCTTTCTTTTTTGATGTTGCTCTGCCTTTGGCAACCAGTTCGTTTTGAATAAATAATTTAACTCCAAAATGTTTTAAAGAGTCGTTACCGGTATCTTCAAAAACATGGTATTTTATTTTTTTCTTATTTTTCTGACACCATTCAAACAAAACGCTTTTATAACTGGTGATTTTCCCTTCCAGCCTTTCAATATCTACATAAGGTTCAATTACCACCTTAAAGATGAATTTTTCGGTAACCATATATCCTCTATCCAAATGAATTGCTCCTACAAGAGCCTCAAAAAGATTCCCATGGATATTATTACCGAAATTTTGATTAGGAACAGAACTATTTACAAATTTGATCAAACCCAGATCTTTTCCCAATTCATTCAAATGTTCCCGGCTAACAATTTTTGAGCGCATTTGCGTTAAGTAACCTTCATCTCCTTTTGGAATTTTGTTAAAGAGATAATCTGCTATAACAGATCCTAAAATAGCATCTCCTAAAAATTCAAGTCGCTCATAATTAAGAGGGTACCCTCCAATAGGATTAACTTTTTTTAAAGAACTGTGTGTGAAAGCTTCTTTGTAAAGCTTGATATTTTTAGGTTTGAAACCAACTACCTTTTTAATTGCAGAATAAAATTCCTCATCTTTGCCAGATCGAGAATTTGTTATTTTGCGAAGGATATTCATTAATTCTTATTCAGCAAATTTCTTTAATAAAACACAGGCATTGTGACCGCCAAATCCGAATGTATTACTCATAGCAATATTGACTTCTCTTTTTTGCGCTTTGTTAAAAGTGAGATTTAATTTCGGATCGATCTGATCATCATCTGTAAAATGATTGATCGTTGGAGGTACTATACTATTTTTGATGGCCAGTATAGATGCAATAGCTTCAACAGCACCAGCCGCTCCAAGTAAATGACCGGTCATAGATTTGGTAGAGTTGATATTCAATTTGTAGGCATGCTCTCCAAAAACAGCTTTCACAGCTTTCAGTTCGGCAACATCACCAAGAGGTGTTGCTGTACCATGCATATTGATAGCATCTACATCTTCAGGCTTAATTCCTGCATTTCTAAGGCAATTTTCCATTACTGCTTTTGCTCCAAGTCCCTCAGGATGTGGTGCGGTAATGTGATAAGCATCTGCTGATAGTCCACCACCAATAACTTCGGCGTAGATCTTAGCTCCACGGGCTTTAGCATGTTCTAATTCTTCCAGAATCAGTGCTCCTGCTCCTTCACCAATTACAAAACCATCGCGGTCTTTATCAAAAGGTCTTGATGCAGTTTTGGGATCGTCATTACGGGTTGATAAAGCCTGAAGCGAATTAAAGCCTCCAACTCCTGCAATAGCAATACATGATTCAGATCCTCCTGTAACAATTACATCTGCCTGATCTAAACGAATATAATTCAAAGCATCAATCATAGAATTTGCTGAAGATGCACAAGCAGAAACTGTAGTGAAATTTGGACCTCGCAAGCCATGTTTGATCGAAATCTGACCTGGTGCGATATCTGCAATCATTTTAGGTATAAAGAAAGGATTGAATCTTGGTGTACCATCTCCATCCGCGAAATTTAAAACTTCGTTTTGAAAAGTCTCCAGCCCGCCAATTCCGGCGCCCCAGATAACACCAATTCTATTTCTGTCTTCCTTATCAAAATCTAACCCTGAATCTACAATTGCTTCATCGGAAGCAATCACTGCATACTGGGTGAATTTATCCATTTTTCGAGCATCTTTTCTGTTCATGTAATCGGTAACAGTAAAGTTTTTTAGCTCACATGCAAAACGAGTTTTGAATTTTGAAGTGTCAAAGTAGGTTATTGGTGCAGCTCCGCTAACTCCGTTAACCAAACCTTCCCAATATTCATTAACAGTATTCCCAATGGGTGTTAATGCTCCTAAACCTGTGACTACTACTCGTTTTAATTGCATTTAAAATGGATTATTAATTTAAACTTATAAACAAAACTACGAGCTTAACCAGAATAAATTGATCAAGCCCGTAATTTAATTGAATATATTTCAATTACTTTTTAGCTTCTTCTATATAACTAACTGCTTGACCAACAGTACCAATATTTTCTGCTTGATCGTCTGGGATCTGAATATCAAATTCTTTTTCAAACTCCATGATTAGTTCAACAGTATCTAGTGAATCTGCTCCTAAATCGTTAGTAAAGTTAGCTTCATTAGTAACTTCATTTTCGTCAACGCCTAACTTATCTACGATAATGGCTTTTACTCTTGATGCAATGTCTGACATAATTTTCTTATTTTATAATTTTAATTAATGCTGCAAAAATAATATATTTTCGATTTAAATCTATAAAAAGTCTAAAAAATCTGTATTTGGATATTTTAGACGTGTTAAATTTAATATTTTTATAGTAGATATCTAAATTTAAATCCTTTTTTTTGTTGGATCTTATAAAATGAATAAAATGATAAGAATTGCTGTTTTTGCTTCCGGATCAGGTACAAATGCTGAAAACATTATAACCTATTTTGATAAACATCCATCTGTAAAAGTGGTAAATGTGCTTACAAATAACAAGAATGCAGGTGTTATTGAAAGAGCTAAAAGGTTAAAGACTCCTATCAAAGTTTTTTCAAAAAGCGAGTTATTTTCCACTGGGTTTGAAAAGTTTTTAAAAAAGGAAGCTGATTTTATCATCCTTGCAGGATTTTTATTAAAAATTCCGAATCAGATTGTTACTTCTTTTCCAAATAGAATTATTAATATTCATCCGGCTTTGTTACCAAAATATGGTGGTAAAGGAATGTATGGATCGCATGTTCATCAGGCAGTAGTTGATCATAAAGAAAAAAAATCAGGTATTACTATACACTATGTCAATGAAAATTATGATGAAGGTGCAATTATTTTCCAGGAGTCTGTTTCGGTTTTATCTACAGATACGGCAGAAGATGTTGCAGCAAAGATTCATATACTGGAGCAGAAAAATTTTCCAAAAATCATTGAAGAGACAATTTTAAATAAAAACTAATGGATGTTCATATTTATACGGATGGTGCCTGTAGTGGAAATCCAGGAAAAGGAGGCTATGGAATTGTGATGGAATGGGTAGGCAGACCTTATAAAAAAGAGTTTTCAGAAGGATTTAGAAAAACAACCAATAACCGCATGGAATTATTGGCAGTTATTGTTGCCTTAGAACAACTTAAAAAAGATGGACTGGAAATATTGGTTATTTCCGACTCAAAATATGTGATCGATTCTGTAGTAAAAGGCTGGGTTTTTAACTGGGTGAAAAAAGGGTTTAAAGATAAAAAGAATCCCGATCTGTGGAAACGGTTTTTAAAGGTGTATAAAAAGCATAAAGTAAAATTTGAATGGGTAAAAGGGCATAGTAACCATCCACAAAATGAAAGATGTGATCAACTGGCAGTTGCTGCATCTAAAAAGAAAGACTTACATATCGATAAAGGTTATGAAGAATCGCTTTCCACTAAAGGTAAATTAGATCTTTAAATGGGAATTCCTTTATTTTTTATTCCAATCAATTATTTCAGATTTATTCTAATTCACAAGTGATTATTGCCTCGTCATTTGCATTATAAAAGGATAACTTTTTATTTTCAATTTTATAATAAGAAACGACTCTCATATTGTTAAGAAAAGCATTTTCAACAGTCATATCCGGGCACATTTTTCTGGTCATTCCCATTTTACTAAAATCAAGCTTGACACTTTCGGGATCATAATTTCCAAAATAACTGTTGCATCCGGCATTTCCTGAAATTCTTTTTTCATTTTCATCAAATTGAATGGTAGGATTGATTTGAAGATCCTCAATTCCTTTCATAGAAATTACTTTCCACTTATTATTTAGGGTAACTGGTTTTTCGGTTTTCTTTTTTTCAAAAACTTCAACAAGTGTGTATTTTAATGTAGAACCATCTGCAGGAGGGTTTTTAATTGTTTTAATTTTGACATTTAATAAATATTCATAACCTTCTTCATAATCAAATCCTTCTATTTGATCGTAAAAGGTTGTCCAGTCATCAACAATTTTATCTTTTATAAGCATACATTTTTGGGGTGAAACACCTTCACAATCTACTAAATGATCTGCTACGTAAATGTGTTTAGTATCATCACATGATTTTGCTGCGATAAGTATTAATAGGGAAATTACTAAAGTTTTCATAGTTTGTTGACTTTAAGTTGAATTCTAAAGGTACATAAAAAAGTAATAAATAGATTATAGTAACATATTTTTTGCTCTTTTAACGGCATTGACAAACACATCAATTTCCTCTTTGGTATTGTAAAAAGCAAAAGAAGCTCTTATGGTACCTGGAATTTTATAAAAATCCATGATAGGTTGGGTACAATGATGTCCGGTTCTTACTGCAACTCCAAGTTTATCTATGATGGTACCAATATCATAAGGATGAATTCCTTCAATATTAAATGAAATCACAGATGCTTTGTTATTTGTTGGGCCATAAATGGTCAGGCCACTAATTTCCAGTAATTTTTTAGTAGCATATTCTAAAAGCATTTTTTCATATGCTGCAATATTGTCAAAACCAATGTCATTCATATAATCCAGAGCAACACCAAAAGCAATTCCTCCTGAGATATTTGGAGTACCTGCTTCAAATTTATAAGGCAGATCGGCATAAGTAGTTTTTTCAAAAGTAACTTGAGCGATCATTTCTCCTCCACCCTGATAAGGCGGTAACTTGTTTAACCATTCTTCTTTTCCGTAAAGCATTCCAACTCCGGTTGGGCCACATAATTTATGAGCAGAACAAACATAAAAATCGCAATCTAAGTCCTGTACATCTGGCTTTAGGTGTGGAGTTGCCTGTGCTCCATCAATTAAAATGGCTGCACCAGCAGCATGGGCTTTATCAATTATTTCCTTGATCGGATTGATTGTTCCCAATGCATTAGAAACATGGTTGACAAAAACAAGTTTTGTTTTAGCCGATAAGAGTTTGTTGTATTCTTCCAAAATCAATTCCCCTTTAAGGGAAATAGGAATTACTTTTAGAACAGCACCTGTTCTTTCGCAAAGCATTTGCCAGGGAACAATATTAGAATGGTGCTCCAAAGCCGAAATAATGATCTCATCACCTTTTTGTAAAAGTGTAGTAAAACCTGTTGCCACCAAATTGATGCTGTGGGTGGTGCCGGAAGTTAAAATAATTTCCTGTTTTTTTGCGGCATTAAAATGATTTTGAATTTTAACACGTGCTTCTTCATAGGCATTAGTGGCTTCCTGACTTAAGGTATGTACACCACGGTGAATATTGGCATTGTAATTACTGTAATAATCTACGATACTGTCAATAACGACCTGTGGTTTTTGAGAAGTGGCAGCATTATCAAAATAAACCAATGGTTTACCGTTTACCGTTCTTTTAAGTATGGGGAAATCTTCTCTAATTTTATTTATATCAAGCATATCTGTTCTTTAGAATCATTCTAAATACAAAAGTACGAAATAGAATGTTTCTTCTAACACAATTTCAATAAAGCTTAAAATATTAATGATTTTATTCTAAAAACACATTTTTATTTTAAATAAA
>Ga0256834_1000639_pt1 | contig 24872 bp, 24 predicted proteins | sample 4281140metaG_FD_190536 | JGI IMG/M metagenome (GOLD analysis project Ga0256834, IMG submission 190536) | Hydrothermal vent microbial communities from East Pacific Rise, Pacific Ocean - 4281-140 | ecosystem: Environmental > Aquatic > Marine > Hydrothermal vents | place: Pacific Ocean: East...
AGTTTGTAAAACCTGTTAATAAGCCTGTTGGAAAACCATCTTTATTTGAGAGATGTTGAGGAAGTGCATAAAAAGCACGAAAGAAAAATCCAAATGTATCTATAATTGTAACAACTTTATTCATGCAGAGGAACCTAATAATATTTTTATCTTATTATAGCTAATTATGTCCTATTACTTATTAGTTATTCAAATCTATTTTCTTTCATTAGACTTCTTGCATAATCTAGTTTTTAAGGTTTTGCAAGAAGTCTATTATTTCAATAAGATACTTAACTAAAAAAATCTTTAATCTTGAGGTTCCTTTTGTTTTGCTATTATGTCCAATAGCTCATCAACTGCATCTTCTAATATTTCATGATTATATCCAACATCATCTGCTCGTTTTAATCCAAAGTTTATAGCTTGTTCTGATAAGGGTTTATTTATTGGAATAATTGTCTTTACAATATTTAGAGCTAGTGAATACTCTTTTATATCTTCTGATGCACCATTTGGGTTATCTGCATACTTTATCATCTCTATCATCTCTTCATCAAAATTCCAGTGTTTAAATACTAAAGCTGTAACTTCACTAGTTGATACATCAACATAAGAGCGCTCAACTTGAGCAATATTATTTGATCCTTCAATTTCAGATTGAAAACTAATAGCTTCATCCTCTTGAATAATATCACTAGCTATTAATATTTTTCCTGTTTCTTGAAGTAAAGCGGCAAAATATAATGTATCAGCCTTTTTCTTATCAATTTGTTTATACCATTCATAAATTAAAGTCGCTTGCATTGATGATATCTCTGCAAATTTATCTGGAGTGATTCCATAAGGTTGCATATCTACATTTAAAAGTTTTTGAACTGAGTTTCCAATAGCAATTGAGCGAGTCATGGTCATACCAAATAAGCTAACAGCTTGTTTTGCATTTTTTATCTTATTTGAAAATCCATATAGTGGTGAAGATGCTGCTTTTAATAAATTTGCAATAATCATTGGATCTTCTTCAATAATCTTTGCCATATCAGCTATTGATGCTGATTCTTTAGCATATACTTTATTTATTTCTAAAATTGTTTTTGAAAGAGGTGGAAGGAATTTAATACTATTAACAATTGAGTTTTTCATTTATAACTACCTTACTACAATAAAATTATTTTTGATTATTATATCAGTTTTAGTTTAATTGTAGTTTGTTTATCATTTTTACACCATAAAAATAAACTTATATCCATTATAAATAGTAAATAATCCATAAAATATCACAGCTATTGAAGCAAGATATACTAACATATTTCTAAAGTTAGTAGCTAAGCTTAATGTTGTCAAAAAACCAAGTCCAAACATAGCAGGAATTGTGCTCAATCCAAATATTGCCATAACTAAGGCACCGTATATAGGACTCGCTGTACTAGCTGCTGCTATTGCAAAGAAGTAAACAAACCCACATGGGAGTAGACCATTTAACATACCAAGTAAATAAAAACTAGAGTTTGATTTAGAATTCATAATTTTTGCAAATGTATTTCTATATAAAGCTGTTTGTGAAAATGATTTTCCATCAAATTTTAAAAATTTCATCTTACCCATCAATGATAATCCAGCTATAAGCATTGCTACTCCAGCTAACATTAGCAGTGAGCCTCTAGCCGTATCTGTATAAGTAACCGTACTGCCTAAATACCCAAATATAGCCCCAAGAATTGTATATGTACTCACACGCCCAAGTGAGTAAAGAAGGTGAGCTGAACTCTTTGAAAGTTTTGAGCTTTGTGGAGATATTTTAATACTTGAATAAGCCATAACTATACCACCACACATTCCGATACAATGTCCAAATGAACCTAAAAAAGCTATACTTATAATACTAATAATATCTATACTTTCCAATTTTTTACCTTACTTAAATTATTTTATCACTAGACCTCTTGCATAACTTAGATCCTGAATCAAGTTCAGGATAACGAAAATCCAAATATTTTGTCATTCCAAACTTGATTTGGAATCTAGTTTAGAGTTATGCAAGAGGTCTATTATATTAAAGTTATGTTACATTAGTGTTAGGTAGTATAAATTTATCATTATTTTGCAAATGGATGACATGCTTGTACTGTTTCACTAAGGTGTTGTTTTTGAATATGTGTATATATTTGTGTTGTGAGGAGTGAGGCATGACCAAGTAACTCTTGAACAACTCTCAAATCAGCTCCACCTGTTATTAGTGATGTTGCATATGAGTGACGAAGCACATGTGGTGATACACCTAAATACTTTTTTATTATTTTATATGCAGATATGCGACTTAATTTTTTACCTTTATAATTGCACCAAATAAAATCATTTTCATATTTTGATTCATCAAGATAACAAGAGATAGCCTCTGTTGCAACTTTAGCTATTGGGACAACTCTCTCTTTATCCCCTTTTGCATGACGAACAAGCAACCACTCACCATCAATATCTTCTTTTTTAAGCTCTAAGCACTCACTAATTCTAACTCCAGTTGCATACAAAAAAAGTATAAGTGCATAGTCACGACAACCCAGCCATGAACCCTTATCACATAGATTTGCACCAGCCATAATTTGTTCTAGCGATAAAAATTTTGGTAAAAGTTTTGGGATTTTTGCTGATTTTAATTTTGTTTTTTCATCAATAAACTCATTTTTATAACAAAAATCAAAAAATGTATTAACTGAAGAAAGTTTACGATTTAATGTCCGTTTATTTTCATACTTTGATAAAATATTTAAAAGTCTTTTTGAATCTATCGTTATCAAAGGATTTTTATATTCACTCTCTATTGATAATAAGTCACTCTTATAAGCAGCAATGCTTTTTTTATTTAATGCTTTATTTATACTTATATATTCTAAAAAAGCCTCAAGCTCATTACTCAACTGAGATGAATTCATCATTTATATAAAATGTTTTTTCATCGATATAGATATAACCATCATCTAAATCCACTTCGTAGATATCATACTGCAATAGATCTTTTGACAACTCTATTAGATAACCCTCTTTTTCAAGAGCATAAAGTTTATCATTATAAGATATCAAACCCAAAAAATGTGCAAAAGAAAACTTTACTTTTGTATTAATCTGTAGGTCAGGCGTTAAAGATATTATCTCACCCTGCTTTGTAGTTATAAAAATATTTTTATTATCATATATAGCATTACGAATCTCATAATCAACTCTTATCTCTTTAAGAGCAAAAGAGAGTATTTTTGAACCAGTAGCTGCTATTAATTTATCATCTATAACATTAAAATAAATAATGTTGTTAAAATTTTCTTCAGATGAAACTATAATACTTCTAAGTTTCTTTTTCAAATCAACATTAACTATAACTATCTTTCCATCAAGAGTTAAAAATAAAACTAAATCATTCATAAAATAAGGTTTTACTATTTTAGAATTAACAACTATTGGTGCATTTCCTTGCTCTTTTAGAAGTAACTCTTTAGTTGAAATAGAATATAGTGCCATCTCATTATCTGCAAATAAAACTGCTAAGACATCATCTTTAACACTAGCTGTAGCTATTGTTTTTTTAAGATCAAAAGTTTCAACCATTTTTTTATCACCAACATAAAAAAGAGTCAAAATTCCATCAATTGTAGCGCTAATAATCCAATCATCACTTTTTGATATAAACCTATTTTTATCATCTATCTCTATATCAATTATTTTACCATTAATAAATATTTTTTTATTCTCTAAAAGAGCTCCATCAAGGTTGGTGTCTACTATTTTATTTTCTATCTCACCTGTATTTTTCCAATCACCTACTGTATCTTTTGGTTCAAACACTTTTTTTGAGCTACATCCATTAAATAATAATGCAAAAGTTATAATTAAAGAAAAATATATTGAATGCAATTTTTTACTTTAAACCAAAATGTGAAAGTGCTAAAGCAACTGTTTTTAATGAAGAGTTTTGAGAAACTTTTCTTAACTCAGCATGAGCTTTTTTTATCTCATTTTTATCTAAATAAAGTATTGCACTTTGAACGAGAGCTAAATCTTTATATATAGCATCTTGCTTCATTGAATAATCAAGTAATTTTTCATTATCTTTAGATCTTGAAGCTACTTCATAACTAGCTAAATCACTAATAAATATAGTTTTAGAAGAGCTTAAAGATTTTAATTTATCAACATCATTTAATGCTACTGCTTGAGAATATGACCAAACATCAAATAACGCTGGACTTAATTGTTCTAAATTTATTTTTAAATTCTCATTATTTGTATCTAGATTTAATTTTGCTAAAACTTCATTTGCTTCTTTAATTGTGCTTTGTTTATTTGAATTATAAACTATATTTGAAATTACAACTATAACAATAAGAACAACAATTCCAATCATTAAATTTTTATATTTTTTTACAAATTTTTCAGTCATTACAGCTTTTTCAAAAAATTTCTCTTCGGAATTCAATTCCTCTTTTACCATATTTATATTTTGTTTTAAGCTCAAAAATCATCCTTAATTTATTATCTATTTTACTTTTGATGTAATATTACCCAATAATTTGTTAAATTTTTATCAAAAAGACAAGTTTTTTTTGATACAATCGAGTTAAATAATAATTTGTAGGAATATATATGCAAGTAGATGATGCACTTTTAGTAAAATTGGAAAAACTATCATTTTTAAAAGTTGATGAGAATAAACGTGAAGAAATTATAAAACAACTCTCAGAAATTGTTAGTTTTGTAGATAATCTAAGTGAACTAAATACAGATGGCGTTGATGATAAATTTGCCATAAATGATAGTTCTACACCTACAAGAGAAGATATAGCTAGATGTGACACGAAAATTAATGATGACATTATAAAAAATGCTCCTAATGGTGCTGAACACTTTTTTATAGTCCCTAAAATCATAGAATAAATTAACAAAAAAAGGAAATTATAATGGATCAAGAAGAAGAAGTAAAAAAAACCATTGATATCAAAAAACTACTCAAGAGTACCCTTAAGCTTGGTTCGTCTGATCTACATTTAGTAGTAGGAAGTGAACCACAAATTCGTATTGACAAAGAGTTAAAACCTTTAAAACTTGATAAATTAACATCAAAAGATATCGACAGCATTGCTAACTCACTTATGAAAGAAAAACAAAAAAAAGAGTTTGAAGAGAAGAATGAACTTGATTTTAGTTTTACTATTGAAAATGTTGGTCGTTTTCGTGCAAACTATTATAAAACAAGAGATGGTACGGCATGTGCATTTCGTATGATCCCAATAGAGGTACCTACTCTTGATGAATTTGACAACAACCCTATTTTTAAAGAGTTAATAAAAAAAGAAAAAGGCTTAATTCTTGTAACTGGCCCTACTGGTAGTGGTAAATCAACTACACTAGCTTCTATGTTACATGAGATTAATCTAACTGAGCGTAAACATATTATTACTATTGAAGACCCAGTTGAGTTTGTGCATAAAAATATTAACTGCCTTTTTTCTCAGCGTAATGTTGGCTCAGACACAGAATCATTTGCTTCGGCTATAAAATATTCATTAAGACAAGATCCAGATATTATACTAATTGGAGAGATGCGTGATGCTGAAACTATTGGAGCTGCATTAACAGCTGCTGAAACTGGTCACCTAGTTTTTGGAACACTACATACAAACTCCGCACCTGGTACAATAAACCGTATTATAGATGCTTTTCCATCAGAAAAACAAGCACAAATCAGAGCTCAACTCTCTTCATCACTAGTAGCAGTAATCGCACAATCACTAATACCTAGAATTGGAACTGGAAAAGTAGCAACTCAAGAAGTTATGATTTCAAATGCAGCTATTATGAATCTTATTCGTGAAGATAAAGTTCATCAGCTTTATTCACAAATGCAACTAAACCAAAATGAGACAGGTATGCGTACTCAAACTCAAGAGATAATGGACCTTCTTAAAAAGAAAATCATTACAAAAGAGAATGCTATTAAAAGCTCAAATAAACCAGATGAAATAATGCATGTTATAGAAAATTTATAAAGTTTTTCTAAACTTTATCATCTTAAATCTCTCTCCCAAAAAGTTAGGCATTATAAGCATTTTTGCTTTTTCTAACTCTTGGGCATATATTTTTTCATCCACATTTTTTTTAAGTAATTCCAACAACTCTAATATACCCATATCAACAAGAGCTACCATCTGCGCTTTTAACTCTATAAACTCTACTCCAGCATCTTCAAAAGCATCTTTAACATGTGCAAATGTTACATCATAAGTTATATCTGTATTTTTAAAAAGATCCTCTCTTTTGATATTTTCATCTTCATTCTCTGTAAGAAAAAATGCAATAACCTCATGTTTATCATATACTCTTAGTGAAAAATCAGGACGGGCACTCATCTCACCATAATCAAAGCTCATAAATTCAAATTTTTCACAAGACAAAGACATTTCATGAGCAAATTGTTCATAACCAACTGCTATCTCTCCTCTATCTTTATGATACTTATCTGCTTTTTCTTTTACCCACTCATTTTCTACATCAAACTCAACAACATGCCCATCAACCCTTGCCGTTTTACCTTTATAAAAAAGCTCACACGGAAATGCATCAAAAATCTCATTTGCTATAAAAAAAGCATTTTTACATCTTAGTTCACTTAAAGATTTATAATGAGTTATTTTTATAACATCACCAAAACTTTCACTAAAATAGTTTTTTTGAAAATTTTGTAAATCCTCAAATCTTTCAATGATTACAAACTTTAAACTATCAAGCAATGTTGGTCTAAGTGTATATATAAACTGAACTACATCAGCTAAAAAATATCCATGATGAGCACCAATCTCACAAATAACACCATCTTTATCTAAAAAACCATCATCAACTAAAGATATTATATGTTTTGCTACACATCCACCAAAAAATTGACTTGTACTTACAGCAGTGTAAAAATCACCCTCTTTTCCTATTGTTTTATAACTTGAATAATAACCATCTTTATCATAAAGCCATTCGCCCATATATTTACTGAATAATTTAATCAAATTTATACATCTCATAAAGAGTTAGCAACTCTAATTGAGTATCTATTTCTAATATTTTATAATCTATTTTAGAGATTATTACAGAATTTTCTAGTAATTTTACATCATATTGAGTTTTATATCCAGCACTAAACAACTCTTTTGTATCTTTTAAAAGTCTTGCATATATATCTTTCGTCTCTATACTTAATGATTTTTTCTTTTCAAAATTTTCAAAATTTTGCATAACTTGCTCATATATAGCTATTAATTCTCTTTTTTTGTCTTCTATCTCTATTTTTGATTTTAAATACTCAACCTTTGTTGATTCTATATCGTTAAATACATTAAGATCAATTGGCATGCTTACACTTAAACCATAATCATAATATGAAGTTTCTGGGGATTGAAAACTACCCCCTAAAAGTGATTCACTCTTCCAGTTATATCCAGCAATAAAACTAAACTTTGGTAGATATTTGGCTATTGTTACATTTTTAAAATATTTTGTTTTTTCCATTTCGCTTTGTGACATATCAAGCACAATATTGTGTTGTAAAAATTGCTCTTTTTCTATTTTTTGAAGAGATGGTATCTTTACATTATCATAGTTTAAATCACTAATTGTTTTAAATTTTGATATCAATTTTTCTTTAGCTGTTTGTATGTCATATAAAGATTGTATAACAAAATTACGCTCAATAATTGCATTATCTAAAAAACCAGAATCTAACTGCCCACTTATATATTGCTCTTTTTTTTGTGTTAAAGAGATTTCAGAATTTTTTATCAAAAGCTCTTGTTTTTTTATTTTTAAATCTATTTGCTTTATCTGCATCAAAATAGATATAGCATCTTTAATAAGTTTTCGTTTTTGCATATCTACAGATAAATTTGCATATATTTTAGAATAATTAGCATACTTAATTCCAAAATATATCCCACCACTTTGAAAAATAGTTTGATCCATTTTTATAGAAGCACTTTGTTGTTTTTGCTCTCGATTATAAGAGTTGTTTTTTATATATGAGTAATTAAGTCTAAGTGGATTTATCCAACTATCTCGTAATTTAGCTCCATCTGCTTCTACCTTTTTATAATCAAAATCAAACTTATTTTTTTTGTTATCACTTATATACTTATCTAAAGGGTCTACTACATCTTCACTTGAATATAAGAAACTACAAAGAACTAACACTAAGCTCAAGGTTTTTAAAGCCTTCATCTATTTCCTCTTTTGTAATTGTAAGTGGTGGTAAAAATCTTAAAGTGTCTCTTGCAGCTTTTAAAACTATAACACCATTTTCTTTTGCATTTAAGATGATGGCACTTAAAGTATCCGCATCTTTAACACGCAAACCACACATCATACCAATTCCAACTTTTTTTGTAAAAAGTCGTTCATTATTTTTATAAAAATTTTCTAATTCTTGGTTAAAATATTTTATAGTGTTTTCTAACTCTCCACTTTGTGAGTACTCATTTAAAATATCAATAACTTCACATGCAGCGGTTGTGCTTAGATAGTTTCCACCAAAAGTAGAACCATGATCACCTGCACTTAAAACATCTTTTAAACTACTCATAACAACACCAATAGGTACACCACCACCAATACCTTTTGCAAGAGTTATAATATCTGGTTCAATCTCATAAATATTTGAAGCTAAAAACTTTCCTGTTCTATATCCACCTGTTTGTACCTCATCAACAATAAGCAAAATACCCCGCGATTTTAATAACAAAGCTAAATTTTGAACCTCTTGTTTATCTAGTGGCTCAACACCACCCTCACCTTGAACAAGTTCTATCATAACAGCACAAGTATGATCATCAAGTAAACTCTCAACACTTAGTATATCATCAGCATAAACAAAACCATCTGGAAAAGGACCAAAATAATTGTGCATAGCCTCTTGACCTGTTGCTTTTACAGTTGTAATTGTGCGTCCATGAAAAGATTGTTGCAGAGTGATAATTTTATATTTTTTAATCTCTGCATTACTTTCTCCCCATTTACGAGCTATCTTTATAGCCCCCTCATTTGCTTCAGCCCCACTATTTCCAAAAAAACATTTCATATCATAGCCACTAGTTTGTACTATTTTTTGGGCAGCTTTTACCTGTGGTGCAATATAATAAAGATTTGAGATATGGGTAATCTTTGAAATTTGTTTAGTTATAGCAGAGTTTACTCTTTTATTTGCATGACCAACACTTACAACACCAATACCAGATGTAAAATCTATATATTTTTTTCCATTAGCATCAACTAATATTGCATTGTCTCCACTAACAAACTCTATATCTACTCTTGCATAGGTTGGTAATACATATTTTTTATCTAATTCTTGTGTATTCATTATTTGCCTAACTATCTATTTTATTTGGATTATATCTAAATTTTCTTTTAATATAAAAACAAAAATTTAACTTTTATGTGTATACTTTCAATCACATACTTCAAGGAATTTATAGTGCCTACAATAGATGCAACTTTAGAATTAATCAAACTTTTAATGTTTATGGTGTTTGTCTCAGCTTTAGCTGCTCAAGTTTGGATAGCTTTTTTGGATATATATGAGTATTTTTCAGACTCTCTAAATAAATTTCGCCCTCAGCCATCACAAGATAAATTTTCAAGAATAGCTGTAATAGTGCTAGGAAGTGCTGTTTTAATATATAGTTAATCTTTTTATTATAAAACTTTTAAGGATTAATAAACTACACTATGTTTAAGATATTAACATCATGGAGTTATTTTGAATATAATAAACTCATTTTTTAAAAGAGCTATTTTTTTAATGATATCTCTTAGTATAACAAGTGTTGCTTTAATCTATTTTTTTCAACAACATCTCTTTTATACATCTTTAGCAGATAAAATCAAAACAACTTTAGAAAAAAAAATTACCAAATATCAATATAATGTAAATTTAATACCAAAAAAGCTTATTGAAAATGATGCTCAATCATTTATTGATCAACTTGGATTTATTAGAATAGAGATATATGATGCTAACCAATCTGAGGTTTATTATTTTGACTCCACTAATATAAAAGATAATAAAGAGCTCCAACAAATATATCTTCATGATGCTTTTGCACTTCATAACTTTCCAACAACTAACAAAATGACTTATAATTTTTTTGAGATAGAACCAGGATATAAATTTTTACAAGTATTTTATCCAATATATAAATCAAATGAACTATTAGGGTATATAGAGGGGATCTATCATGTAGGTTCAACTCTTATTGAAAAATTTCAAAGAGATGTTATCGCCATAATTACAACAGTTATTTTAACTATATTTTTATTTAGTTTATTAATATTTCCACTCATATATTTTGCTTATAAAAAATTAAATTCACATAGATTAGCTCTATTATCTAGCAATATTACTATGATAAATACTTTAGGTAATGCAATAGCACAAAGGGATAGTGATACAGGTGAGCATAACTATAGAGTCACTCTCTATGCAATAAAATTGGCTGAAAAAATCTCTTTAGATCAAGAAAATATTCAAAAACTAATCAAAGGAGCTTTTTTACACGATATTGGAAAAATTGGTATCTCTGATAATATTTTGCTTAAAAAAGATAAGTTAAATCAAGATGAATTCAATGAAATGAAAAAACATGTCCTCTTAGGTGTTGAGCTTGTAAAAGAGTGTGGCTGGCTAAAAGAATCCACAGAAGTTATTTTATATCACCATGAAAAATTTGATGGAAGTGGATATCCTTATAATGTCAAAGGCTTAAATATACCAAAAGTTGCACGCATCTTTAGCATAGTTGATGTTTTTGATGCTTTAACTTCAAAACGACCTTATAAAAAAGCTTTTAGTTATGAAGAGAGTATAAACTTTATAAAAAATAATCGTGCTACACACTTTGATTCTGATTTAGTGGATATATTTATTCAAATTTCAAAAGAGCTTTATAACTCTACTAGTTTAAAATCAAAAGAACAACTAAAAAAAGAGTTAGATGAATTAATTAAAAAATATTTTTTTGATTAGCACCTGCTTATTTCAACTTTTTCCTCTTGATATGCTGCACTTTTTCCTGAAAAACTAGCATGAGAAGTTGTAAGTGCATTTACTCCTTTTGTGCCACTGTAGATTAAAATACAGTCGTTTCGTATATCATCATTTATTTTTACTTTTAGTTTTACATAGCCATTTGATGAACTTATTTTTACAAGTTCACCTTCTTTAAAACCAAGACTACTGTTTAAATAAACATTTTTTTCACGAGTAAATTGGGAATTTTGACTTTTATGACTTTTTGAAGTGATTAGATGAAAGCCATTATCTACATATTTTGGTTTATCTAAATCTTCTAAAAAAATAAATTCGCCATCATCTGTATCAAACCCATTTTTATATGGAACATCTTCTCTTCCCTTTACATACCAAGAATCATTTTCACTTTCAGCCCTAAAACTTTTAAAATGCTCTATATATTCAACTTCACTTTTAAGCTTAATATCAAAATTACTACAAAGATAAGCACTCAAATCATACTCACTAATACCATAATCACACTCAGCTACACTAGGCATATCAATAATTGCATTGTGTGAATAAGATGTTCTTATATCATTTTTATACAAAAAGCTCTTAGCAGGGATAACTAGATGTGCTAACGCGCTTGATTCGTTTTCTTCTAAACCAAAATAAACTATATTTTTAACTAAAGATATCTCTTTTGTGACTCTAAAAGAGTCTGGCATTTGAGAGAGTGGATTTGTACCTTGAATAAATAAAGTTTTAAAATTACTAAATTTTGTATCTACCTTTGACACTTTTCTTGCTTTTAAATTAAAAGGTGAGTTGATTGCTTCTTTTGAGTTACCTAAATAAGCTACACCACACCCCTCTTTTCCAAATAAACCAAGGTTTACTCCAAAAGCGTCTATAGCTTGCATAACTTCAGCGCCATCACGATATTTTTGAACTCCAACACCACAAACTATGGCTACTTTTTTATCTTTTATAATCTCTAAAATATCTCCTATTTGCCCTAAAGTCACATCAATAAAATCAAGAGTATCTTTAATGCGTAGTGATTGTGTTAATTCATAATAATCTTCATATTCACTGGCAAAACTTTTTAAATATTCTTCATCATAACTCATATAAATATGTAAAAACCTATTTAACATTAGAGCTAAAAGCAAATCTGAATGTGGTTTTATTTGTATATATAAATCTGCACTTTTTGCTATTTTTGTTTTTATTGGATCTATAACTATGATTTTTTTATCTTTAATTATTGGCAATAGGTGGGAATTACTGACATGTGGATTTCGCCCCCATATTATTACTACTTCAGATTTTGATATCTCGCTAAGGGGCATATTTTTATTGCTACCACGACCCTCAATAATTCCTGCTTCACCAGCACCATCACACAAGCTTCCATCTGTTAGTGTAGCTCCATATGAAGCAAAAAAATGACTAGTTACATCTTGCATAAGTCCAAAGTTCCCATTACCTTTATAATGAAGTATCTCATCTTTTTTTGAATCTCTAAGCATCTCTTTTAACTTTAAAAGAGCCTCATCCATAGTAATCTCTTCTCCGTTATATCTAGGTTTTGTAATGTGAGAAAAGTTTTTGTAATGGTTTAGATGTGCACATAAAAAACCCTTTGTATGACCACTTTTCTTTGGCGTTATTTTATCATTTAAATATACTATCTCACATGCATCAAAGCAATCTAATGGACATGCAGTATTTTTATTCATTTTTTAATTCTATCTTTACAAGTTTAGAAAAAATCTTTGGAGATTTTATAATTATTTGTGCCATATATTTTGAGATATTTTTAGAATCTGCTATGTTTAAAACTCTATCTACTTTATAGTTTGTTTTTATCCCATCTATATAAACTATTTTATTTTTTATATCAATCACTTCATCTTTATTTAGATATATGGTTAATTTTGCTTTTGATATATCTGCAACTTTAGCTAATGGAGTTGAAATATTTACAACTTGACCACTTTTAACAAGCAGTTCGTATAGTATATACCCCTTTGCTCTTAAGCTCTTATCTTCTAGTATTCGTTTTAATTTTGCCTCTCTTAATTTTAAATCGGCTATCTGAATTTTAAAATTTTGTATCTCTTTTTTTGTATTTAAAAATAAGTTTTCACTTGCAACTAAATCATAAAATTCTCTATTTTTTTCTACTTGTGATTTTATTTTTAAAGATTCTATTTTTTTATAGTTATCTCTTTTTTTAACAGTGATTTTTTCTATATTTACTAAAATTTGTTCACTTGAATCTACACTGTTATCTAAGTACTCAAGTTTTTCTTTAATATATTTTAATTCTTGAGTGTCTAAAATAGAATCTATTTTAATATATGGTTCATTAGATAGCAATTTACCTAATTTATCCTCATTAGAATAAACAACTAACCCAGAGACATTTGAGCTAATGTTTCTAATTTCATAAGGTTGTACTTTTGAATAATAGATATTCCCAAACAATATAACGACACTAAAAAATAAAATAAATACAATTTTCATCCATAAACCTTCTAAAAAATTAAGCCTATTTTACCATTTCATTATTAACATTCAAGCATATTTCATTTTAATTTTGGTACTATGTAGATAATATTTATTCAAAGGGATTTTAATGTCTGTTTTAGATAGTGTAGATGCAGCTACTAACCTAGCAAAAAATAATGAACTTCAACTTTTAGTTTTTAGAGTTAGCAATAGTACTGAATCAGCTTTTTATGCAATTAATGTTTTTAAAACAAGGGAAGTTGTTGAATCAAAAAATCATTTTTTAACTCAAATACCATCATCCCATCCATTGTTAGAGGGCACCATTACCCTTCGTGGTTTACAAATCCCAATTTTAAATCTACCTCAATGGTTAGAAGTGTCATTATCAGAAGAAAACATCGCAAAATCTAATATACTTGTTTGTGACTTTAACGGTATTATAATTGGTCTTAGAATTATGGATGCATATAGAGTTATCAAAAAAAACTGGAATGAGATGCATGCACCAGATAGTTATCGTCAAAAAGATGGCGTAGTGATGAATCATACAAGACTAGAAGATGGTAGCCTATGTCTTATACTAGATTATGAAAAACTTTTAGCAGATGTAATTCCTCAAGCTATGGTTGATGTTCTTGAATCCCCTACTAACTTAGAAGATTTAACTCTTCCAATAAAATTAACACAGGGTGTAGTTTTAATAGCAGAAGATTCAAAAACTGCACAAACACATTTGCGACAAATTTTTGAAAACTCAAAAATAGCTATGAAAATTTTTGATAATGGAAAATTACTAGTTGATTATATTTTTGCTATGGATGATCCAAGTGTAATCCCTGCAATCATTACAGATATCGAGATGCCAGAGATGTCAGGATTTACTGTAATACAAGAGTTAAAGAAAAATCCAATGACAAAAGATATTCCTGTAATTGTAAATTCATCTATGACTGGACAAAACAATAAACGCGAAGCAGAGGTATTGGGTGCTGATAACTTTATAGATAAAACAAAAAGTCATAATGTGATTCCACTTATTGTTGAAACTATGAATAAATACGCTTAAACATACTTTTTCTCAAATAAATCATGTAAAAATTTAAAGAGTGGTAATGAAGAGGGCTACTCTAGTAGCTGACGAAGAACTAACGACGCAAGTGCGCCGCTATTTAAATTTATTGAAACAGTGAGATTAATACACCAGCTGCTACTGCTGAACCTATAACACCTGCAACATTTGGACCCATTGCATGCATTAACAACATATTTGAGCGGTCATACTCCATACCAACTTTATTAGATACACGAGCTGCCATTGGAACAGCAGATACACCAGCTGAACCAATTAGTGGATTAACTTTATGCCCTGGAAACAGGTTCATTATTTTAGCCATAATTACACCTGAAGCAGTACCAATAGAGAAAGCCACAATACCAAGAGCCATAATAAGCATAGTGTTAGGAACTAAAAATTCACTTGCTGCTAGTGTTGAACCAACACCAAGACCAAGAAAGATAGTTACTATATTTATAAGTGAATTTTGAAGAGTGTCATTTAGACGCTCAACTACTCCTGATTCTTTTAAGAAGTTACCAAACATAAATGCACCAATAAGTGGTGTAGCTGCTGGAAGAACTAAAATAGCAAGAGTTAGAACCATTATAGGAAAAACCAATTTCTCTAAACGAGACACATGACGAAGTGTAGTCATTTTAATTTTTCTCTCAGCCTCATTTGTTAATGCTTTCATAATTGGAGGTTGAATAATAGGAACCATAGCCATATACGAATATGATGCTACGGCAATAGCACCTAATAATTCTGGAGCAAGTTTAGTCGCAATGAAAATCGAGGTTGGACCATCAGCACCACCAATAATCGATATAGCTGAAGCTTGCTGGAGGGTAAAGTCAGCAAAACCCAATTGAGACAGTACTACAGCACCAACAAGTGTACCAAATATACCAAACTGAGCAGCTCCACCAAGAAGTGCTGTTTTAGGATTTGATAGGAGTGGACCAAAATCAGTCATCGCCCCAACACCCATAAATATTAAAATAGGAAACATCTCATTTGAAATACCCATATTATAGATAATGCCCAAGAAACCATGATCCCCTGCAATACCTGCAATTGGAATATTGGCCAAAAGACCACCAAAAGCAATAGGTAGAAGTAAAAGAGGTTCAAACCCCTTTCTAATTGCTAACCAAAAAAGAAAAAAAGTAAGCAAAATCATAATTATACGACCCCACGATTTATGAAAATCACTCATTTTTTCACCATGTGAATTTAACTCATCTGGATCAGGATTTATAAATGCATATATTCCTGTAGAAGTTAAAAAACCGCCAATCATTTCAGAGAAAGGCTTAGTTTGATAAGTTTCCTCTTTGTGTGTATTTAAAGTTTCTTCTGGTGAGTGTGCTGGAGCACTCGCATAAGCTGAACTCACACCAAGAAGCATAAATAATGTAAAAAGTTTTATTACAAAAGATTTCATTTAATATTATCCTATTACAGCTACTACTTGACTTTCAACTACTTTATCATTAGTAGCTACATTGATTGACTTTATCACTCCACCTTTTGGCGCAACAACATCTATCTCCATTTTCATAGATTCTAAAATTAAAATCACATCACCCTCATTCACACTTTGTCCTGGATTCATAATTATTTTCCAAACACTACCTGGAAGAAGAGCTTTTATCTCTAGGTCATTACCAGAAGAGGTTTGAACTGGTGCAACGGATGCACTCTCTCCATTTACTTCTGTTACTTGTATATCTGCATTACCCTCTGCAACTTGAACACTAAACTTTTGACCATCTACTACTACTGTATAATTTCCATTGCCCATACTTGAACTTCCTTCACAATCTTTTTTCATTTCTGATATTTTTCTAATATTTAATTCGCCTTCCCCTTTAAGAAAAGCGATACCTTTATCTTGACATGCTGCTACAATAAAAATATTTTCTTCACTAATTTCTAAATTTTCTTTTTTTAATTCATCTATTGCGTGTTGAAGAGATTTTGTTTCATCTGCATTTGCTATATCAATAGCATTTTGAGTTGTTGGCTCTAAGCCTAGTTTTTCTGACGCAATTTTAATAATTTCTGGGTCAGGTGCAACTGGAGTTTTTCCAAAATAACCAAGTACCATCCTTCCATAACCTGGTGCAATAGCTTTCCAGGGTCCCTGCATTACATTATTAAGCGCTTGTTGAAAGTAAAACTGTGAAACTGGAGTTACTGATGTACCATAACCACCTTTTTCAACAACCTCTGTCATAGCTGCAATAACCTCTGGAAATTTATCTAAAATATCATTATCACGCATCATTTGAGTATTTGCAGTAAGCGCACCACCTGGCATTGGTGAAAATGGAATCACTGGAGAAACCATAGTCGCTTCTGGTGGTACAAAGTAGTCACTTAAACAGTTTTGAAGTTCTTTCTCATAAGTAAGAACCTTTTCAATCTCTAAACCACCAAGATCAAAATTCATACCCTTAGTTGCATGAAGCATAGTTAAGATATCTGGTTGAGAAGTTCCACCACTTACAGGAGCAGCAGCCATATCAATACCATCAATACCCGCATCAAGTGCTGCCATATAAGCAGCAACAGATACACCAGCAGTTTCATGAGTGTGTAAACGAAGATGAGTATCTTCACCAATTAATTTTCTAGCCATTACTATAGTTTCGTGTACTTTTTGAGGATTTGAGGTTCCAGAAGCATCTTTAAAACAGATACTATCATAAGGTATACCGCTGTCTAAAATTTCACGAAGAGTTTTTTCATAAAAATCTACACCATGTGCGCCATGACATCCTGGTGGTAAATCCATCATAGTTACAACAACTTCATGCTTAAGACCATAATGAGTGATTCTCTCCCCTGAGTACTTTAAGTTTTCAACATCATTTAAAGCATCAAAGTTACGAATGGTTGTAGTTCCATGTTTTTTAAATAGTTTTGCATGTAAATCTATTAGCTCTTTTGAACCAGTATCAAGCATTACTGTGTTAACACCACGAGCTAATGTTTGAAGATTTGCATCAGGACCAACAATTTTACGAAACTTGTCCATCATATCAAAAGCATCTTCTCTTAAGTAAAAATATAGAGATTGAAATCTAGCACCTCCGCCAAATTCAAAATGATTTATACCAGCTGTTTTTGCAGCTTCTACTGCTGGAAAAAAGTCATCCATAAGTACACGACCACCATAAACTGATTGGAAGCCATCTCTAAAAGTTGTATCCATTATATCTATAAATTTTTTAGCCATTTTAATCCTTAACTTTGTCTGTGATGAGTGATTGCAGCAATAATTGCAGCAATAGATTTTTTATTGTCTTTTCTAGCACTAGCTTCTGGTGCAGATGTAACTGCATTACCAACTTGTGGCTCTGGAAAAAATTTATGAACGATTATTGACATTAAATTAATCATCAATATCAATATAACTAAGAATACAAAAACAGTTGCCATCCCTAGACCCATAAATTTAAATCCCTCAAAAATGAGATTAGATTCCATAATCAACCTTTATAGTATATATTTTCACGCAATTATATACTAAAGCTGTTTAAAAACACTTTTATCTTTTTTTATACAACTAAAATACTCAATCTGTTACTTTTTGTGCACTAATTAAAACTTCTAAATAAGAGTGGATAAATAACTTAATAAAAGAGAAAGATTATTTAAGATAAAATTTGAAACTTAAGCTTGGTGGAGATGTTATGATTGCTGGAATGTTTGAACAAGAATTTGTTGCATATATAATTTTTGGACTAATGCTAAATTTTTTATTTTCGATACTATTTGGTCTTTACTTAACAAAAAATATTGGTTTAGAAGAGATGATTAGATCAAAAGGTGAAAAACAACAATCTGTATTGATAAGCCTAAGTCTTTTTATCCCTTTTGCAAAAATGTTAATAACACTTTATAGAGTAGCAATTTTACAAATTTACTTTTTAAACAAAGGGTATTCTCATAAAGAGTTTTGGATATATATTACTCATGCACAAAAACAAAACTAATCTTATTACAGTTTCAGCTGTAACAGTAAAAAAATAGTTAAATCATATCAATTTAATAGTTTATAATGTTATAATAAAACCATGAATGATTACAAGTTAAAACTAACACTTAGTATACTAGCCGGCGTAGTATTTTCTTTTTTATTTATTATACTAGCGTTTGTGCTTCCCTTGGAAAAAAAGCAAATCCAAAAAAAAGCAAATCAAAATTTACTTGAAAAAATTTCTGGTAATTTGAAAAAATAAATTAAAAAGTTTTCTTTATTTTTATAATAGAAAGTGTATTATATGCATACTCTGGATTTAATTTAAAGGCACAAGCATTTAGTGCTTTTACACAATCCTCTAAGTGGTCTAAGTCATCATGTTTTGTAAGTAAATCATTTAATAATACTTGAGCATCTTTTATATGTAAGTTTCTAACTACGCCTAGATTTTTATGTGCTAAATCACGCAGTTCTATAAGTTTATTTTTTTTATCCTTATTTTTTCGTATATTATGTATTAAATTTTTAAAAACATCACTAGCTTTAAAAATTTGAGTTATATAATCTTCTGTCAGCTGAATAATCAACTCTTCTTCTAAGCCAAGTTCATTTTCAGCCTCAGTTACACTATATATATAATTTGAAAGTTTTGAATTATCAAAACGATTTTTAAATACATCATCGCATATCTCTTGTGCATATTCTAAGACAATTTCTATCTTTTTTTCTTTTGAAAGATCTGAATCAATATTTAATTTACCAAGCATTATTTTCCATTAATTAATTTAATATAAAGTAACACATATAGAATCTTTGTCTTATTAAAATCACATTATTAAAATAATATTATATACGAGTGCTACTAAAACACTCATATTTTTCACTGCTATATAGCCTTAGTTATTATTCTATTTAAGCGAGATATAAATTCAGCCGTATTATCTAACTCTTTACCATCAAATAATTTTGCTTGATCTAAAAGAACATGAGCAGCATCTTCTATTAAATTTTGATCAGCACAATCTTTTAGCTTAATCAAAAGCTCATGTTTTGGATTTATTTGTAAAATAGGAGCTGGAGCTGGAGCACCTGTATCTTGTCCCATCTGTTTCATCATCTGAGCCATCATATAAGCTGGATCTTCCTTATCTTCTTTTAATTTAACAGGGGAATCAACTAAATCAAAAGTGGTCTCAACTGATTTAACAGCATCTCCCAATACATCTTTAAACTCTTTTGCAAGTCCCTCATAAGTTTTTGCAACTTCCTCTTCAGCTTCTTTCTCTTCCTCTGTTTCTTCAAATTTAGCATCAGCAACTGGAACTAATTTATACTCTTTATATTCAGTTACCATTGGAAAAATAATAGTATCCACTTCTTCATTTAATACTAAAACATCAATTCCACGAGATTTAAATCTCTCTAGCGCAGGAGAAGATTTGAGCATTGCTAATGAAGTTTTACCAGCTATATAATAGATCTCTTTTTTCTCTTCATCAACATTTTTAACAAAATCTTCTATCATAACAGTTTCACTAGAGTTAAGAGTATTAAACTGCATAAGTTCTAAAATCTTTTCTCTATTTTCAAAGTCATTATAAAGACCCTCTTTTAGTACATTTCCAAATTCAGAGTAAAAAGTATTATATTTTTCTTTATCTTTTTTAGACATTTTTGAAAGTTCTGAAAGAACTTTTTTAATAGATGTTTTTTTGATTTTATCCATAATCGGATTTGATTGTAAAATCTCACGAGATACATTTAAAGGAAGATCTTTAGAATCAATAACACCTCGTAAAAATCTTAAATAGGTTGGCATTAACTCTTTTTCATCATCGGTGATAAATACACGATTAATATACAATTTAATACCTGTTTGATAATCAACTCTATATATATCCATAGGAGCTTTACTTGGGATATAAAAAAGTGTAGTATATTCAACTGCACCCTCAGCTTTGTTGTGAATCCAAGTTAATGGTTCTTCAGATGAATGTGCAATAGAGCTATAAAAATCTTTATACTCATCATCACTTATATCTTTTTTAGGGATACTCCAAAGTGCATTTGCTTTATTTATTTGCACATTTTCTATCTCTGTTTTTGATGGTTCAATCTCTTTTCCATCATCATCAGTAACAGCAGGAATATGTTTCTCTTTATCCATAAAAATTGCAAAAGGGATATGGTTTGAGTATTTTTTAATAATTGATTCTATTCTATAATCTTCTAAAAACTCATCTGCATCATCTTTAAGGTGCATAACTATAGTTGTACCATGACCATCCATAGTTGTGTTTTCTAGCTCAAATGAGCCATCACCTGTACTTGTCCATAAAAAAGCCTGATCCTCTCCTGCTTTTTTAGTTGTAACTTCTACTTTATCTGCAACCATAAAACAGGCATAAAAACCAACACCAAATTGACCAATTAGGTTGGAATCTTCTTTTTGATCACCAGTTAAATTCTCTAAAAATGCTTTTGTACCTGATTTTGCGATAGTACCAAGATTGTTCATTAAATCTTCTTCATTCATACCGATACCAGAATCTTTAATTGTTAAAGTTTTTGTCTCTTTATTTACAACTATATCTATACGAGGTGCAAAAGTCACCTCTTTATATTTTTGCTCAGTTAAAACTAACATATTTAATTTATCAAGTGCATCTGATGCATTTGAAACCAACTCTCGTAGAAAAATCTCTTTGTTTGAATATAGTGAATGAATCATAAGATTCAGAATTTGATTTGCTTCTGTTTGAAACTGATGTTTTGCCATCTTTAAAATCCTTGTATTAATAATTTATCGTTATCTTAGCAAAAAAAAGTTAATACTGTTATCTTTATCAACTTATCTTAGTCTTGTAGACTAAAGTTTATTTAGTGTGATTATAATTAACCTATTTTAGATATAATTTTTAGATGAATAATGATTTTATTAATATGCTTGAACCTACACCAAAACTATACTCTAAAAAATGTAAGATAATTTCAGCCTTTATTTGGTTCTTTTTAAAATTTAGTATATATATAACTACTGTTTTGTCTTGGTATATATATGGTTATTTTATAGCTTTTTTTGTTCTAATATTAAGCTTTATTATTATAGGAATAATACGCTCAAAATTAAGGAACATAGCAATTCCAGCCTCACAACAAGAGTATCAATACAATGATAAAGGGATAGCGGATTGGTTTACAGCTAGAGAGATTTGTTTGGAAGAAAAAAAGTAACTACCTCACTACAAACCAAGGGTTTAGTAAATTTTCTTTATTATAAAGCAGTGGTTTATTGATTTCATATTGAAGCGTCATTTTGCCAGCTTCTCTAACTATAGCATCAGCAGCAGCAGTATCCCACTCCATAGTTGGTGCAAGTCTTGGGTAGATGTCGGCTACACCCTCTGCTACCATACAAAGTTTTAATGAACTCCCCTTAGAGGTTTGCTCAATTACTTTAGCATCTAATGAGTTTATAAAAGATTGGGTTTCATCTGAGAGATGAGATACAGAAGCTACTACTAATAATTTTTCTTTTTGATTAGTATTTATATGTAGTGGAAGTTGCTTATCATTTTTAAATGCTCCCTCATTTTTTTTAGCATAATATATGTCATTTATTGCTGGTGCATATACTACGCCTAGAACTGGTTTATCATTATATATTAATGCTATATTTACAGTAAACTCCCCTGTTCGTTTAATAAACTCTTTTGTTCCATCTATTGGGTCTATACACCAAAAATACTCCCAACCTCTTCTTTGCTCATACTTGATTTCTTTATTTTCTTCTGAAAGAATTGGAATCTCTGGATAAAGTTTTTCTAAAGCATCACAAATTATTTCATTTGCTTTTATATCAGCTTCTGTAAGAGGAGAGTTATCTTGTTTATACTCAATCTTAAAATCTTTTTTGTAAATCTTCATAATTGCATCACCTGCATCTATTGCAATTTTTTTTATATTTTCTATATCAATTTTTTCTAGCATCCATACATCCGTTATTTCTATTATATAAGTAATACCAATCCCCATTAAAAGGTAGGTATAAGAGGCTTCACCATTTTTAGCATAATATAATTATCACTTTATACTTAAAAAATGGCGAAGTCTAAATATTAGTTTTCTTCTATACCAATAGATGAATCTATAATTAAAGTTACTGTTATATCTGTATCTCCATTTTCAATAATTCCTGTTGCTGTTGTGGTTTTTGTTGTTGGATCGAATTTATCTAATTTCCATTCTCCTCCACCATCAACACATGTATCTAAATTAATTATATCCCCATTACTACCTTCTACATGTAATATATTATTATTATCAGTCATATCAAGAACATCTTCTACACTAAGGGTTATATCTTGATTACCCTCTCCTAGATTTAAAATTTCTACATCTGATGCGTCTTCTATTAATGCACTAAAATCAATAGGGGTATCATCATCAAAAACTAATATATCTAAGTCAGAATCATCAAATTCAATATTTTCAAAATTTCTTAATTCAGTTGTATCGCCAGTAGAAGAATTTTCAACAACTAAGGCTCCATTTTCATTTGTAGATATTTCATAATCAGAATAATTATCATTAAATATTGCTTTATCAGAACCATCACCACCATCAATAACAACACTACCATTAATATCATCTGCAACAATCTTAGCTATATCATCCTCTGAACCCATTAAAATAAAGTCATCTTCCATCTCTGTAGAAGCTGAAGACCAATTTCCATGCCAATAATGAACAGTATTTGAAGTTGTTGATTCATCTCCTTGAACAATACTTTGAGTAGCTTTAAAGAACTCATTGTCATTAACTGGGGTATCAAATAAATTAGATATATCTAATGTCCAATTTCCATTTTCATCTACAATAATTGGCGTTTGTGTTTCAATAGCTTTATATTCGCCATCTGGGTTTGTTTGATTACCACTAGTTGAATGACCATCTTTAGAGTATAAAGTAATTGTAGCTCCTGATTCACCTGTTCCATATAATGTTACAGATGTATAATCACCTGTATTATCTGTAATATTTGTGATAACTGGCGGAGCAAGAGTTGTAACTGTCTCACAAGTTTCACTAGATATATTTATTGATACAACTGCTGAATTAGATATATTTCCATCAGAGTCTACAGCACTATATCTAAAGCTATCTTCTGCCACCTCTTCTCCAGTAACATACTGAATAGAAAAGTTAGAAATCGAGTTAGATGTAGTAGTAAATTCTATTTTATCACACTCTACAGGGTTGCCAAAATCATCAACTATGCTAAATTTATTTGTCTCAACATATCCATCGCCATCCACATTAGTAGAATCTTGTTTTACATCACCTTGTGCGACTACATCACCATCTTTATATGCAATCCAGTGAGCATTTGCATCCTGAGAAGCACCATCTTCAAAATGACTGCCCAATCCACTAAGACCAATCTCCACGCCAGTCATATTAGAATCAAATTCAATTACTAACATCTCATCGTTTGCAGATTCTATCTGTCCATCATCATAAGAGCCTTCTACACCTATACCTTTACCATCGTGAGTATTATTATTATCATTAGTTATACCAACTTCAACTTGTTGATCATTACTAAATGCTTTAACTGTTATACCATCTCCATCAATAGATAAGCCATCACTTGCTACAGTTCCCCAATCAGAAATTTCAACACTCTCATCTCCATGAGTACCAACATTGAGAGTTGTAGTTTCAATACCTTCATTTGCTGTATATTTGAACTGTGTATTGTCTGATAACATATCGCCTATTTCAACTATAACCTCTTCACCAGTCATACTTTCATAAGTTAATATTCCATTTTCAGGAAGTGTATCGATTTTAATAGTTGTTACTATACCTAGAGCATCATCTTCAAGATCTGATGTCTCTTTAGCTAAATCAAAAGATACGACTTTTGCTACTGTATCACATGATGCTTCAATATCTTTATCTTGTGCATCAGGATCTGTGTCTGTATCACTATCTGAATCTGAATCACTGTCTGAATCTGAATCTGAGTCGCTGTCTGAATCTGAGTCGCTGTCTGAATCTGAATCACTGTCTGAGTCTGAGTCGCTGTCTGAATCTGAATCACTGTCTGAGTCTGAATCACTGTCTGAGTCTGTATCAGTGTCCGTATCTGTATCTGTGTCGGTGTCCGTATCCGTGTCAGATTGCTTATCGTTGTCTATTATATACGCTTCATCTTCATTTTCAACAATATGTGCATTTTGTACATTTGTTATAGATGCTGTTAAAGTTTCATA
>Ga0256834_1000640_pt1 | contig 24850 bp, 20 predicted proteins | sample 4281140metaG_FD_190536 | JGI IMG/M metagenome (GOLD analysis project Ga0256834, IMG submission 190536) | Hydrothermal vent microbial communities from East Pacific Rise, Pacific Ocean - 4281-140 | ecosystem: Environmental > Aquatic > Marine > Hydrothermal vents | place: Pacific Ocean: East...
GCGAGCATCTCCCCCTAGGGAACCTCTGAGTAAGTCACGATTGCTTTAGACTGAAATAAAACCAGATTTAATTCAGTGATTCCCTCGTTGTCTGTTAGGCGTTGCCTCTATTTTTTATATGGATGCCTTGCTGTTCCGCAAAGTTCAGCATACGTTGAACAGGCCGTAGTGCCTGCTCTCTGAGTTCAGCGCTAATTTCAATTGTATTGCTTCCACTCTCTAGTGCTTCAGCTAATGTCTGAAGTGAGTTCATCCCCATCCAAGGGCAGTGCGCGCAGCTCTGACAAGAGGCGCCATCGCCGGCGGTTGGGCACTCAATTAGCAGTTTGTTGGGTGCCTGCTCCTGCATTTTATGAAAAATACCGCGATCTGTGGCGACAATAAACTCAACATTATCCATGTTAGATACTGCCTTGATCAGTGACGTTGTTGAGCCAACAACGTCTGCTTGATCAATAATATCCTGAGGTGATTCAGGGTGTACCAAAACAGCAGCATCAGGGTGGATGTGGCGAACGCGCTCTAAAGCAGCGGACTTAAACTCCTCATGCACCACACATGAGCCATCCCACAGCAGAATGTCAGCCCCTGTATTTTGTTGCACATAGCGGCCCAGATGTTTGTCGGGTGCCCAGAGGATCTTCTTCCCCTGCTTGGCAAGGTATTTGACGATAGGTAGTGCAATGCCAGAAGTCACTACCCAATCGGCTCGTGCCTTAACTTCGGCGCTGGTGTTGGCGTAGACCACCACTGTTCGGTCGGGGTGGTTATTACAAAATTGGCTGAATGCCTCAGCTTCGCAGCCAAGGTCAAGTGAACAGGTTGCCTCTAGATCAGGCATCAGGACACGCTTCTCTGGATTGATAATCTTTGCTGTCTCCCCCATAAAGCGAACACCACAAACGACCAAGGTCTTTGATTGTACCTTTGATCCGAAGCGGGCCATCTCCAGGGAGTCTGCCACACAGCCGCCTGTCTCTTCGGCCAATATCTGTAGATCTGGGCTCGTATAGTAGTGAGCAACGAGCGTGGCATCTTGCTCAATAAGGAGTTTTTTGATGCGTGTAGTGAGCTGCTGTTTCTCAAAATTTGATAGCTGAGGCCAGTGTGGATGCTCTGGAACTTCTACGGGCATTTTATCGGTTTCCGTTGGTGAATCGTCACTATTCAGGCTGACCTGAATCGTTGCTAACCCTTTAACGTAAAGGGGCTATCCTTATTTTTCGGATTTTACCATTATTGATAAATGGTTTGGCAACATATCGAAATAAACTAAAGAATATTAGGAATTAGCCGACTACGTGTTTTGGGGAGGATGTTTCCATTAGGGGGATAATAATGAATGACGTTGAGCGTAAGAATAGAAAAAATGAAATACTGAATATAAAGCATCTTCCACCTCTCTCTGCGACGGCTACCCAGCTTTTGGAAACAGTCTCAGATCCAGGGGTGGAAATTGATTTGCTAGCTAAGATCATTGCCAATGACCCGGGTCTTTCAGCGCGAATTTTGGGATTGGCAAATGCTGCTTTTTTTGCCCAAGCAAGTCCCGTAAATACGGTAAAAGAGGCGATTGTACGTGTTCTTGGGGTCAACATGGTCAAAAGTCTGGCTATGAGTATTGTGATGTGTGGTGTTTTTGATACATCTAAGTGTAAAAACTTTGACCTTGCACAATATTGGGCCTCAGCACTTGGTTGTGCCACCTTATCACGTAAAATTGCAATGAAGATCCCAGTGGCTGAGCGCCCTGATATTGATGGTGTTTATCTATGTGGCCTGATGCGAAATCTAGGTGTTTTGATTTTGGCCTATATTTTTCCTGTTGAGTATGGGGCTGTTCTTAAGGCATTAGCTGATGACTCTTCGATAGATAAACGAGTGATTGAAGAGGAGTTGGTTGGTCTATCAATGTTGCAAGCGGGTGAATGGCTGGCAAATAGATGGCATATGCCATCGTCTGTTATCTCCGTCATTGCTTACAATGGTAACGATGGCTATCAAGGTGATTTTGAGAGTGAAGTGTTGATAGTTGGTGCTGTATCAACGTGGATGAGTTACTTCCAACGAGGTGAAACCTATTCACTGAATGGTGATGCTCGTCTGCTGGATCGGCTAGGTTTAGAGGTTAATATACTCGATGATGTTGAGGTTGATTTTCGATCAAAGTGGGATGAGATACGGAGCCTGGCGAATGGTTTGGTATGAAATATCTGATAGAAATAGAGGATAGTTAAGGGTGTCTGAGCTAATTAACTATTGTGCAAATAGTGTTTCACTTAGGTTTTGCCGAGGTGGGAGATGAGTCTGTTGGGTTTGGGGGTGACCAATGAGATTCGAGATCGTTTCTTTGCACTGCTAGATTCGCTCTCTGCACTGCGCTCACTGACCAATATCGGTGTAGAGGTTGAGAGTGAAGCTGATTTGGTAAGCCAAGCCTTGGAGCAGTTAGTTAAACATCAAAACTTAGAGTATTGTTCCATCTTTTTTCTTGAAGAAAATGAACTCTATTGTGTGGCAGGAACAGGCTTTGATGAGCAGCATGCTAAACTCTCTGGGCAGCCAGCGGTGCATCTTGCCTCTGAAAAGAGCATGCGTTTCTCAGTAGGAGAGGGAGTCATTGGCTTGGCTTGCCAAATGGGTCAGCTACAGTATTGCCGTGATTGCGCAGTTGATGTGCGCTTTAAACCCTTTGATAATCCTACTCAACAGATAGTGCCTGGCTCCATTATTGCCGTGCCACTCCAATTTGCTGATGAGATAATGGGTGTGCTCAATGTCTCTCACCCGATAGCAGAATATTTTGAGCCGTGGCAGCAACATATGTTGACACTCTACTGCAGTATTCTTGGGCAGATGCTGCACTCATATCGGCTGATGAGTAGTCTCGAACAGCAGGTTCTGCAACGCACTCAGCAGTTGCAAGATACGTTGGATGATAGTGAAGCGATGCGAGACCAGTACCAGCGGCTCTCAATGGTGGATGGTCTGACGGGGCTTTTTAATCGGCGCTACTTTTTCCCTGAAGCTGAATCTCAACTGTCACGCTCTATTCGTTACGAACAGCCTTTTAGCATGATGCTGCTTGATATTGATTACTTTAAACAGATCAATGATCGTTGGGGACATCAGGTTGGTGATAACGTGCTAAAAGCTATCGCCTCTGTGCTACAACGCGTTACCCGTTTAGGTGATGTAGTGGCAAGGTTGGGTGGTGAGGAGTTTATTGTTGTGTTACCCAATACAGATACGGATGGAGCAAATCAGATTGCACAAAGAATTCAGCAGCAGGTAGAGAAGCTTGTGCTGAATGGTGAAGGGCCAGAAGGGGTGACGATCTGTATCGGTATTAGTGCATTAAATGATAGAGCTGTTAACAACCTAGAGGTATCAAGGTGTGTTGATATTCTCTATAAAGAGGCCGACATGGCGATGTATGAGTGCAAGCGCCGAGGCCGAAATCAGCGCCTTATCTTTGATTCAGATGAGACATCTCTGGTAGACGATACCAGGCTACCTTAAGGGGAGCATCCAATTTACCCGATTGTTAATCAGAGCTGCTTATCGGCTTTTTAGCTGCGGTAGATTTCCCCGATGGATTGGTAAAACCATCATTAAGTGTCTGCACATATGTCTCCGTATCCAGCATAACATTAGCCAGCACTTTTTTTGTACGGCGACCCCAGCCAGCAGGGTTGAAAAGAAGCATGCTGCGTATTGGGCGTGTACTGTGGCTGAATGCTGCGGCAAGATCAGTACGTAGTGTAGAGTGGCTGCTCTGCTGTTTTAATTTGCGTGCTTTCCATCGCCGAGTGACTGAGCGAACGGCAAAATGAATTCCCGTCAGCATGGTTATTATGACTATTAAGCTGGCCCACTTTCCTGTTGCATCTGCCTGCCAGGGTGGTGTGAAGCTCAGGCCACTCCAATAGCCTGCTTGGATGGTGATAGTTAACAAGGTAGCGAAGAGGATGGTGAACATAATGGCATCTCCAACGAGAACCATTTTGCGCCACTCTTGTAGTAGGGTTTTTAGCTTAGGAACGGCCCGCTCTTCAATCTCCTGTACCGTTTTTTCGAGTGCGCCCACAATGCGGTAGGCGCGTTCAATCTCAACCTGTTGCATGCGGCTGTGGATCTCACCTAAATCCTCATCCCGTTTCATCTCATAACGTGCCTTTAGCGCCTCATCTTCAATCGTTACGGCGGCATCAGGACTGTAGATGGTGTAGAAACGGCCAGCTGTCAGGCCACGTTCACCGAGTGAACGCTGCCAAGCGGCAATAATATCTTCAGGATTGTTTTCACGTGCGGTGGTATCAATTTGGTTGAGAATATAGAGAAACTTACTTGAATCAGGCCGGTGGATGGTGCTTGAGATGAGATGATCAAGGGTGTCGCGCATAGCACCTGGCTCGGGGTGCCGAGCATCAAAAAAGACCAATACAAGATCAGAGAGGTCGATGATGTGATCGGTGATACGCAGGGTGGATGTGCGCTGTGCATCCGCATCAAAACCAGGGGAGTCGATGATTATTTTGCCGCGTAAATTGTCGCTAGGGCAGGTCTTTAGTTGTAGGTAAGCATCGATACGCGCCCCTTCACCCTTGGCCACCTGCTCAATCTCATTGGACATTTGGTAGAACGGAAATCGAGGATCAGCATTGAGAGCGATACCAGGCAGTGCGTGTGGTGTCTGCTCATTGCTGTAGCAGATGACGGTGAATTTATCATCGACCGCCTGGTTGCCGCTGCGTTGCAGAGAGGTGCCCAAAAAGTGGTTAATGAAGGTTGATTTGCCAGCAGAGAAGGTGCCTAAGACCGATATGAGTGGCCACCAAGGAATCTGTGTGGCGAATGAGTGCTCATTGGAGAGTAGGCCCATTCGGTAGGCGATGCTATCAAGTTGACGAAAGCTGCGAATAGACTTTAGAAGAATCGGGTTCTCTTGTTCAAGATGTGACTCTAACTGTTTCAGGCGATTATCAATGGTGCTCATTAGTGATGATTAAAATCGTAGTCAAAGGAGTGGGATGGCTCTTGTAGAAAGTAGCCTCGGATGTAGTTGATACCGATAGTCCAGAGAATGGCCAGGCTGCTGGCATCCTCTACGCCTGTTGCAACGGTCTTGATGCCGAATGAGTGGGCGAGTTTATTGATGGTGTTTAGTGTATCCTGCTTCTCTTGGTTATTGGCCAAATCATGCATAAAGTCGGGTGCGAACTTGATATATTTGATTGGCAGCAGATCGAATAATTTCATGGGGTCGTCACTTTTACCAAAGTGGTCGATCGCTAGTGGGCATTTAATCTTCTGTAACCCTTCAGCCAATAGTTGGGTTGCCGCTAGATTTTCTCGCGCGTTTTTGTCGGAGACTTGGAAGGTGACCCAGGGGCCTTTGGCGGTAAATTCGCGCAGAGCATCGCAGATCCAGAGCAACAGACCATCATCATTCAAGGCGTCGGCAGATAGGTTAAGGAAGAAGTTGACCTTGCGGCCCATTTTTCGTTGAGTGCTGAGTTCGGCAATGGCGTTGTGAATAACCCAGCGATCAATTTCGGCCATTTTGCCTAGCTGTTCAGCCTGTTTTAGAAAATATGGAGGTTGAATCTCTTCGTTGTTACCATCAAGCAGGCGAACAAAAACGGAATAATTCTCGTGAGTATCACCCTGTAGGCTGACGATGGGCTGATAGACTAAGCGGAATTTATTGTGTGATAGTGCGTGTTCGATCAGCTGTTCAAGATCGGTTTCGTTATCTTGAATCTCATCTTCACACTCGGTAGGTACGGCAATAGCGAACTGGTCACCACCATTCTGCCGTGCTGTTTCACAGGAGTGATAGGCCAAGTTGAGCATATCCTGTGCGCTGGAGATCTCTGGGGCGGTTGAAGTGATACCGATGCTACAGGTGGGAGAGATAAACTGAGCATTCATGGAGAAGGCGTGGTTGCCGATGGTGCTACAGATTAGGCTGGCCAGCGCCTTGCTATCCTCTGGTTGTAGTGCTGCGGTGAGGAGGGTGAATGTGTGGTCGCCAAAATGGGCCAAAATATCTTTTTCGCCAGCAAGCGGCTCTAGCACTTCACCAACCTCTTTTAGGATGGTATCTGTTACCACAACGCCAGATGTGTTTCTGATCTCCTGAAAATTATCCAGCATGATGTAGAAGAGCGTGGCATCAGGGCCGTTATCCTGTGAGATATCGATGGCTGCTTTAAGTTTTTCGAAAAAGTAGGGGCGATTGTAGAGGTTAGTATGGATATCTTTGTTGCTGAGTAGATAGAGCTTCTCTTCCAACTCTTTCTGGATTGAGCAGTCGTGGATGGTCACTTGAGTACATGGCTCACCATCAATACTCGCCTCAGATGTCTCAAGAGTGGCGGCAAAGGTTTCGCCGTTGCTGCGTAAGCACTCGATCTCAGAGGTAGTTGATTGACTGTTGTCTTGAGAGAGTCCGCGCAGAAGTTTTTTAAAGGCGGACAGATGACTTGGAGCGATCAACTCAAGAATGGGAAGCCCCTCAATCTCCTCAGTATCAGTGCAGCCAAACAGTTGTAGATAGGCGGGATTAGCGCGTACATGCATCCCTTCGTGAACGTAGGCGATGGCCGCCTTGGAGCTATCAATGAGTGAAGTGCAGCGGCTCTCGGCCTCTTTGAGTGAGTGCTGGGCCTTGGCCAACTGTTTATTCACCGTGAGGTTGCGCAGCTCTCTGATGATAGCCAGTTTGAGATGATCTTCATTGTCAGCGGGGATTAAATCGCGCACGCTTGTGCCAATAAAAGGCGCGAAATCGATATTGCTGTTTTCACGAGTCAGGATGATGACCGGTAGATCAGCAGCCTTTTGGCTAAAAAGCGCCATAGCATCCTCTACTGAGATGCCTGTTTCAGAGGTTGCAAAAAGTGCAATATCAAAATGGCTGTTGAGCGCCTCTTCAAGGTGACTCCCTCTAGTATCAATTCGTTTGAGATGGACAGCAAAACCGGCGTTTTTCAGGTTTGAGGCGCATTTATTCGCCTTTTGCCGTGAATCATCAACGATTAGCAGCTCAATGGCTGAGTCGAAAATAGCTGTTTTGTTCATCGATATCTGTCTGCCCAGTTCTGCAATTAAGTGAGAGGTTTAACCGGTCGCCCCAAGTGGTTTTAGCTGTTCTGTCGGCGAGAGCGGACAGCCGTAGCAAGCTCCCGCAAGAGTGGTTCACTCTGTTCCCAGCTGATGCAGGCATCGGTGATGCTTTGACCGTGGGTGAGAGGTTGGCCGGTGACCACTTTTTGCTGCCCAGCGACCAAGTTGCTCTCAATCATAGCGCCAAAAATTCGTGTATCTCCGCGGGCGATCTGGCTGGCGACATCACGACCGACCACCAATTGCCGCTTATAGTTTTTGCGGCTATTGGCATGGCTAAAATCAACCATCAAACGGGCAGGTAGGCCATTGGCGATGATCTCTTCAGCAGCGATGTTGATGCTTTCTGAATCGTAATTTGGTCGGTCGCCACCCCGCAAAATAACATGGCAATCGCTATTGCCGCTGGTGGAGAAGATAGCAGAGTGCCCCTCTTTGGTAACGGAGAGGAAGTGGTGTGGATGGCTGGCTGAACCAATCGCATCGACAGCAATTTTAGTGTTGCCATCGGTCGCGTTTTTGAAGCCAACAGGGCAAGAGAGGCCGGAGGCGAGTTCACGATGACACTGACTCTCGGTGGTGCGTGCGCCAATAGCACCCCAGCTGATTAGGTCAGCGATATATTGTGGGCTGATGAGATCGAGATACTCAGTGCCAGCGGGTAGGCCGAGATTGTTGATATCGAGCAGCAGTTTACGCGCTTGGCGGATCCCCTTATTGATCTCAAATTTGTCATCGAGTGTTGGATCGTTGATCAGCCCTTTCCAGCCGACTGTGGTACGTGGTTTCTCAAAGTAGACGCGCATGATGATCAGTAGATCATCTTTTAGCTCTCTCTGAAGAGGGGCCAGTTTTGCTACATACTCAAGCGCTGCTTTAGGGTCGTGAACTGAACAGGGACCGATGACAACCACAAGACGGTCATCCTTCTCCTGCAATATCCGCTGGATTCCACTTCGTGCCTGAAAGACAGTTTCAGAGGCTTGTACGGTAATGGGTGACTCTTCATGCACTTGTGCAGGTGATATGAGCTCTTTAATTTCGCTAATGCGGAGGTCGTCTGTACGGTGTTTCATCTTTGGGCTAACCATTTCTATACCATGAACACTCCATCATACCGCTTGGTAGGGAGATTTTGTAAAAAATAACCATCTGCAGAAATAAATTATCGTGTTTTAATGCTGTATAGACCATGTTTTATGGGTGGTTTTTGGAATGCGTGGTAATCTTTTCTTATCTTTTACCCTATCTAATAGGCTAAACTAAACGCTTTTATCAAATTAAGAGAGTAGTCGGCCCGTTGTTGGTTGGGTGGTGGTATGCAGGAAGAGAGTAACAAGCAACAGAGTGAAGCAGCGACACAAGATGGTTATCCGCTTCTTGAGCGTGTCAATGTGCCTGAAGATCTACGCAAGCTCGATGAGCCTGAGCTGGTTGAATTGGCCGATGAGTTACGCCGTTTTTTGATCGATTCTGTCTCTAAAACGGGTGGTCACCTTGCCTCGGGTTTGGGCGTGGTGGAGCTGACTGTCGCTCTGCACTATATCTTCAATACGCCGGAAGATCGTCTGATTTGGGATGTGGGCCACCAAGCCTATCCACACAAAATTCTTACTGGGCGTCGACAACAGATGGGGGCTCTGCGTAAGAAAGATGGCCTTGCTGGCTTTCCAAATCGCTCCGAAAGCATCTTCGATGCGTTTGGTACCGGGCACTCCAGCACCTCAATTGGTGCTGCGCTTGGTATGGCTGTTGCTGCAAAGCAGAAGGGCGAAGAGCGTGAGGTGATCGCTATTATTGGTGATGGGGCGATGAGTGCAGGCATGGCCTTTGAGGCGATGAACCATGCGGGTGCGCTAGACCAAAACCTGTTGATCATACTGAATGACAACGACATGTCGATCTCACCACCGGTGGGTGCTTTTAGTAACCACCTTGCTCGTCTCCTATCAGGCAAACTCTATACCAGTGTTCGGCAGACGGGTATGTCAGCCCTGAGCCACCTACCACCACTGAGTGATCTATTCGAGCGTGCAGAAGAGCATATGAAAGGGATGGTGTTGCCAGGCACTCTCTTTGAAGAGTTGGGCATTAGTTACATCGGTCCTATTGATGGCCATGACCTGCCTACACTGCTTAAGACCATGCGTAATATGCACAACATCAAAGGGCCGCGCCTACTGCATGTGGTAACAAAAAAAGGCAAAGGTTTTGAGCCAGCTGAAAATGATCCTTGTGCCTATCATGGTGTCTCGCCGTTTGATCCTGAGACTGGCAAGATGGATAAAAAGCCGACAGGCCCCACCTATACACAGGTCTTTGGTCGGTGGTTGTGTGATACCGCTGAAAAAGATTCACGCCTGATGGCGATCACCCCTGCCATGCGCGAAGGGTCGGGGATGGTGGAGTACTCTCAATCCTACCCAGAGCGTTACTTCGATGTTGGCATTGCTGAGCAGCATGCCGTCACCTTTGCAGCAGGCCTCGCTTGTGAAGAGGTTAAGCCCGTTGTAGCGATCTACTCTAGCTTTCTGCAACGTGCCTACGATCAGTTGATACACGATGTTGCACTGCAAAATCTTGATGTAACATTTGCCGTCGATCGTGCCGGACAGGTGGGTGAAGATGGTGCAACCCACGCTGGCAACTTTGACCTAAGCTACGTGCGAACCATCCCCAATATGTTGATTCTGGCTCCTGCTGATGAGAATGAATGCCGCCAGATGTTGCAGACAGCCTACGACTACGAAGGCCCAGCGATGGTGCGTTACCCACGCGGCTGTGGCCCAGGTGTGGCAGTTGAGACTCAAATTAAGACACTCCCTATTGGTAAAGGCAAGGTGTGTCGTCAAGGTAATGGGCGGATTGCACTACTCGCTTTTGGTAGTCGTTTAGCCGCAGCCAAAGAGTCGGGTGAAGCGCTGGATGCAACGGTCGTCAACATGCGTTTTGTAAAGCCGCTTGATGAGGTGCTATTGCTAGAGTTGGCGATGAACCACGATCTACTGGTCACTATTGAAGAGAATGCTCTGCAAGGTGGTGCAGGATCAGCCGTTAACGAATATCTAATTAGTGCTGGCTGCCAAGTTCAGCTACTTAACCTAGGATTGCCAGATTATTTTATTGAGCAGGCGAGCCATGCCGAGCAGATGTTTCGCGCTGGCTTAGATCGACAAGGTATTGAGCAATCGGTGGCTGAATGGTTAGCATCGACGGACTTAGAAGAGGGGCCGCTCAGCTCAGTCGCTAGCAGTGGCTAATGGCTTATTCACGCCCATTTTTATACTGCAGGGACAAATGAACCGTGCTTGATATCAAACCGATCGCCTCTTTTGGCGATAACTACATCTGGATGCTGGGCAATATAGGGGAGAAACGGGTCGCCGTTGTTGATCCTGGTGACGGCGCGCAAGTTCTAGCGCTGCTGCAAGAGAGGGAGTTAGAGTTAGCCGCTATCCTGCTTACCCATCACCATAATGACCACACGGGTGGTGTTATGCAGTTGTTGGCCCAAAGCCCAGATCTGCCCGTTTACGGGCCAAAATCAGAGAAAATATCGGGTATAAACCGACCGGTAGGTGAAGGGGATGTTGTAGAAATTGATGGCATTGATGCCCGCTTTAAAGTGTTAGATACGCCAGGCCATACCGCAGGGCATATTGCCTACTATGGTGAAGGGGTGCTCTTTCCTGGTGATGTACTCTTCTCAGTTGGCTGTGGCCGTATTTTTGATGGCACCTACCAACAGATGGCCGACTCATTAAAGCGTTTGGCCGCTCTGCCAGAAGATACCCTACTCTATAGCGCTCATGAGTACACCTTGGATAATATCGGCTTTGCCAAATGGGTGGAGCCAGAGAATAGTGCTATCGACTCTTGGGAAAAAGAGAGCAGAAGTCGACGAGCTTCAGGTGAGGCTACCCTGCCTAATCGCCTGGGTAATGAGTTAGCTATTAACCCCTTTTTACGCCTACATGTAGCAGAAGTGATCAAGGCAGCAGAGAATTTTACCGGCTGCTCGTCTCTGAATGAGGTTGAGGTGTTTACCGCTATTCGTCAGTGGAAAGACCAAAAGTATGATTGAACAAGTTTATAGCGGCATATCTTGGTTTAGAAGAGTGCGCTATTAACCCACAGATGCACCATGATACTAGCGCCGTAGCCCAGAGCAATAACGGGCATCCACTTTAGATGACCGAAGAAGGTGTATTGGCCATGAGCCTGCCCCATCAGTGCTACACCCGCTGCTGAGCCGATAGAGAGCAAGCTGCCACCAACACCCGCGGTCAATGTAACCAGTAGCCACTGGCCCATCGACATATCAGGCATCATAGTAAGCACGGCAAACATGACGGGGATGTTATCAACGATGGCAGATAGAGCGCCGACGATGACGTTAGCGGTTGTTGGGCCTAAATCAACATACATAAGCTCTGAAACGAGTGCTAAATAGCCAATAAAGCCTAAACCACCAACACAGAGAACAACGCCGTAGAAGAAGAGCAGTGTATCCCACTCAGCACGCGCTATTTTGTTGAAGATATCAAAACCAACAACATCACCAAATTGCCCATCATGTGCGCTAGAGGGTACATTTTTTTGTGTTATTTTTAGGTAGAAGCCAAAAACTTGCAGATAGCCGAGGCCGGTCAGCATGCCGATGACGGGTGGCATATGGAGGAAGTTATGGAAGCTAACAGCGGTGATAATAGTCAGGATAAAGAGAGCGATGATCCGTTTTGCCCCTACCTTCATATAGGCCGCTTCATTTGAACAGTCAGGATCTTCATTTGGAATGGAAAAATGTATGATTGCAGCAGGTATCAACCAATTGACCAACGCGGGTAAAAATAGGGCGAAGAAGGCCCAAAAATCGACAGCACCTTGCGGGGTTGTAATACCTTTTTGCCATACCATCAGTGTTGTAATATCGCCAAATGGGCTAAATGCACCACCGGCGTTGGCGGCAACAACGATATTGATGCATGCGGCCAGAATAAATTTTTGATTGCCGTTACCCACTGCCAGAACCACTGCACACATCAACAGTGCAGTGGTTAAGTTATCAGCAATCGGTGAGATGAGGAATGCTAGAAGGCCAGTGATCCAGTAGAGTTGGCGAAGGTTATACCCTTTGTGAACCAACCAAGAGCGAAGCGCTTCAAAGACATTGCGCTCCTCCATCGCGTTGATATAGGTCATCGCCACCAATAGGAAGAGCATCAGCTCCGCATACTCAAGCAGATTGTGGCGGACGGCTACTTCAGCCTCATTGGTAAAGCCTTGAGTTTGGTAATACCACGCGATTAATGCCCAGATGATACCGGCTGCCAGAATGACCGGTTTTGATTTACGCAGATGAGTAAACTCCTCCACCATGACCAATATGTAGGCCACTACAAAAACACCAATGGCGGTAAAACCAATCCAGTGGTTTGTTAGGTCAAGAGGCGCTTTGCTACCACCGGCAGAGGCAAAAGCGATGCTGGGTAGTAGTGAGGCACATAGCAGTGCCAGGATAAAAAATGGGTGGCTCACCTTTAAACCTCCATGGAGATGGTAGAATGCATCCAGCAATTTAGACTTGGCGGCTTAGGCAATGCTAAGGAACCTCTGCTTAAGTCATGACTGTTTTAGAATAACTATTACGGCGCACTTCGAAACAAATCGGAACTGTTTTATTTTAGCCTAAATTTTAGCTGAGCTTGAGCGAATCTTATATTTTAGTGCAACCAGACTTAAGCAGAGGTTCCTTAAGGGTTGCTGTGGAATCAGAGATACCCCCAACTAAAAACTTAGGGAATGGCCGATTTTGCTGGCATTATCGACATATTGGTCGAAGACACAAGGTGCTTAATGGCAGAAAGGGCCGGTTTCACTGCTAATCTCTCTGTATGGTCACCCTGCTTTCACCTACAATATACCCTTTAGCATACCGAATTTAGATAGTGTTGGACGGTGGGGTGATCTTGTTCACTTTCGCTCATGATTTTTCAGACTATTTTGTTATTGGGATTTTTGTTCCGCCATCAAGGATTGCAACATTTGTGCTGGCTGGCGGTTAGAGGGTGTTTTTTTAGTGAGTGATAGCCAACATATTGCGGCCATAGTACCCGCTGAAGAGGCGGGTAAACGCCTAGATAAAGTCTTGGCCCTACTGTTTAGTGATTTCTCCCGTAGCCGTCTTCAGCAGTGGCTAAAACAGGGGTTGGTGTTGGTTGATGGTGAGGTGTTGCGTGCAAAATATCACCTCCGTGGTGGCGAGAAGATTGAACTTACTGTTGAGTTGGTGGATGAAGTTGAGTGCCAGCCAGAGCCAATACCACTTGATTTGATCTACCAAGATGAGTCACTGATTGTGATCAATAAACCCGCAGGGTTGGTGGTGCATCCTGCGGCTGGAAACTGGGCGGGTACGCTGCAAAATGGCCTGCTGCATCTCGATCCATCGCTGGCCCAAGTGCCGCGTGCCGGTATTGTCCATCGCCTTGATAAAGAGACCAGCGGCCTTCTGGTGATCGCCCGTACTTTGCAAGCGCACAAATCACTGGTCGATCAGCTTCAGGCGCGCACCATCAAACGTGAGTATCGAGCTATTGCCCAAGGGGTGATGATTGCGGGTGGTCGAGTTGATGAACCACTTGGTCGCAACCCCACCAATCGCCTGAAGATGGCAGTTGTTGCCTCTGGTAAACCGGCGGTGACGCACTACAAAATCAAAGAGCGGTTCCGTGCCCATAGCTATCTACAGGTCAACCTGGAGACGGGGCGCACCCATCAAATCCGCGTCCATATGGCCCATATCCGCCATCCGCTGCTGGGTGATCCTCTCTATGCGGGTCGCCTGCGTATGCCAAAAGGGTTGAGTGAAGAGATGAGGCAGCAATTGCAACAGTTCCGGCGGCAGGCGTTACACGCCCGTACGTTAGGTTTGATCCACCCCGAGAGTGGTCAATTCATCGAATGGAGTGCGCCACTGCCCGATGATATGCAGCAGATATTAGAGGCGCTACGCCAGGATGCTGCTGAGTGATTGAGGTGATCACTCCAGACTGGCCTGTGCCTAGCCGAGTGCAGGCCCTATCCACAACCCGTATCGGTGGTTTTAGCTTGCCGCCCTATGATGGCCTTAATCTGGGTGATCATGTTGGCGACCAGCCCCAATCCGTAATAAAAAATAGACAGTTATTGCAGCAGCTGGGGCTGCCATCATCACCCTGTTGGCTTGAACAGGTGCATGGGTGTGATGTGGTTGAGGTTGGTATTGAGTCTAGCCAGATTGCTGATGCCTCAATCAGTCGTCAGCCTGGAAAAGTGCTGGTTATTATGACGGCTGATTGTCTACCTCTGCTCCTATGTGACAAACAGGGTAGCTGTGTTGCCGCTGTACATGCTGGTTGGCGAGGTCTGCTAGATGGCGTGATTGAAGCGGCTATTGATAAAATGTCGTTACCATCTGCTGAGATTATTGCTTGGATGGGGCCTGCCATTGGCCCAACAGCGTTTGAAGTGGGTGATGAGGTGTTTCAGGCATTTGTCCAGCGAGACCCCGCCTCAGCTGACCATTTCAAAGATAATCGCCCTGGACATAAACTGGCCGACATCTACGGCTTGGCTCGCCAGCGGTTAGCGGCCAAAGGTGTTGCATTTATTGGTGGCGGCCAATGTTGTACAGTATCCGATTCAGCACGCTTTTTCTCCTACCGACGTGATGGCGTAACAGGGCGAATGGCAACACTGATTTGGTTAGAGAATGCCCATTAGTTTTTTTGCGGAGCGTTAGTTTTGACTCAATGGAAAATGTTGACCCTGGTCGGTAGTGATCAGCCAGGGATTGTTGCCCAGATTACCCATGTGGTCTACCACCAAGGGTGGGCGCTGGGTGAGACCTCAATGCTGCGCTTAGGTGGCAATTTCACCATCATGATGATGGTAGCGGGGGCCGAGAGCAATGAGGCGTTGGAAAAGGTGATGCAGCCCGTCGCCTACCGCCTGCATCTTCACCTGCATATTGATGAGATTAGCGGTGGCCTACACCAACATGCACTACCCAACTACCAAGTGCGGGTGATGGGCTCTGATCGAGTGGGTATTGTTGCCCAAGTGACCGGCATCTTGGCTGAGGCCGATTTTAACATCCTGGAGTTGACCTCTGATGTTGCTGGAAGTGCTGATGAACCGGTCTATATTATGACCATCCAAGGTCACTCAGTGTCAGAGCTGGAGAGTATCGAAAAGGCGCTTAGCACGCTGGATGATGTTGATGTCAGTGTGAAACCGATTGAGATTTTATTTGGCTGATGGCAATTCGAGAGATTTTAAAAATTCCTGATGAGCGCCTGAAGCGAGTCTCCGAAGCGGTAGAGGTGTTTGATAATACACTGCGAGCCTTTATTGATGAGCTGGAGGAGACGCGTCTAGCGAGTCCTGGAGCCATAGGCATCGCTGCCCCGCAGGTGGGCCATTTTCAGCGTATTATTATTGTAGATGTCTCAAATATGCGAAAGCCGGTGGAGAACCATGGCCACATGATTTTGGTTAACCCAGAGATCACCCACTGGGATGGCTTTGAGCTAGGGCGTGAGGGGTGTCTCTCGGTGCCTGACTACACTGGTAATGTAATACGTGCTGAAGATATTCATCTCACTGCCCAAGATCAGTGGGGTGAAACACACGAGTATGAGATGACCTGTTTTGAGGCGAGAGCGATTCAGCATGAGGTGGATCATCTTGATGGTATTACCTTCCTTGATCGCTTAGTCAGCCGCCGAACCGATCTATTTCAGCGCAAGGTCTACCAAAAGAAAAGTAAGAAAACGGAGAAAATAAAGAGTAAATGAGTAGTTTTGATTGGTTTTTTTTAGGCCTAGGTGTCGTTGTTTTAGTGGGGTTGTACCGTTTTTACCGCCTCTGCATGTCTGTAAACTACACCGATTGGGGATACAGCTGGGTCAACTTTATCAATAGTGTGCTGCGCCTCTATTGCCGTCATTTCCACCACCTAGACCATACCGTTATTGATGTGCCAAAAAGCGGCCCGGCGATTGTTGTCTCCAACCATGTTTCGGGTCTTGATCCGGTACTTTTGGTGGTTTGTGCCCATCGGCCAATGCGCTTTTTGGTGGCAAAAGAGGAGTATGAGCGCTTTGGTTTGAAGTGGATGTTCAAAGCGATGGGCTGTATTCCCGTCGATCGTAAAAAACGGCCAGAACGCGCCCTGCGTACCGCCATGCAGCAGCTGCAAAAGGGAGAGGCTATTGCGCTATTCCCTCATGGCACTATCCACCTCGATAGCGACCCACCCCGCCGCCTTAAACCAGGAGCAGCACGGCTCTCATTGATGGCTAACTGTCCACTTATTCCTGTGCGAATTACGGGTGTGCAGGGTGAAGGAGAGGTGATGTCAGCACTCTTCAAACGTAGCCATGTCAAGGTAACAACCTACCCGCCAGTCTATCCTAATGGGCGTGAGGTGAATGAGATTTCAGAGGAGTTAGCAGCCATTCTTGATGGCAGTTTAGAGAGAGAGGCTCTCTAGCAATGCCCCCTAGACACCTATTTAATCCACCACCCTCTGTCTATTAACCCACCAGCCAAAAAAACCACCCGTTAAGCTCATGATGAGCGAGTAGGTGATGGCTGGAATCATCATTATTTCGTTGCCAATCAGCGTTCCAGCCACCAGCAGTGCCAGGGTGCCATTCTGGATGCCCACCTCAAAACCAATCGTCACAGATTGTGGATGAGATAGCCTGGCCCACTTAGCAAGTTGATAACCCAGGCTTAAAACGATCACATTAAGCATGAGTGTTGCCAAGCCAGCTTGGGCAAAAAAACTGCTCATCTGGTCGGCATTTTTCAGCACAATCAATATGATAATTAGCAGTAGAAAAAAGATGGAGAACCACTTCAGCACATGCTCTATTTTTTTAGCCACTACGGGCCAGCGTGAGAGGGCGAACATGCCCAGTGCAACCGGAATAACGGAGATGGCTAATAGCTGAATCATCGTTTTGATGATGGGCATCTCAAGGGTGGTGTCGTTACCTAAAAAATGGGAGATGCTCAAGGCAACAACCAGTGGAATGGTGAATGGGGTGATCAAGCTAACCAGCGCCGTCAGGCTGATGGAGAGTGAAACATCACCCCTAGCTAGGTAGGTGAACATATTCGATGTAGCGCCGCCAGGAGCCAATGCGATGATGATAAGGCCAACAGCAATCTCAGGCGGTAGTTGTAGTGCGGTGGCGAGCGCGTAAGCGATAAGTGGCAGCAGGATGAGTTGCCCGCCTAGCCCAACAGCAATCGCCTTGGGTGATTTGAGAACGGCTTGAAAGTTGCTGAGCTTGAGTGAGATGCCAATGCCAAACATAATTAAAAAGAGAGAGAGGGGCAAAATCACTTTTGTTAAGAGGTCGGCTTGCATGTTTTGTTCTTCTTCATGGCTGTTTGAGGTCGGCGCTATTCTAATAGTATCCACCGCATGATGGATATGCTCACTTGAAATTGACTCAATACCCCCCATTAAATACGTTATAAATTAATCCTAGGGGAGTGATTCTGATGAGAATGGACCGATTAACCAGTAAGTTTCAGATGGCGCTGGCTGATGCTCAGTCGTTGGCCGTTGGCCGTGATCACCAATTCATTGAACCGATTCACTTGATGACGGCACTGCTCGACCAAGAGGGCGGCACTGTGCGTAACTTATTGGCACAGTCGGATGTCAATGTTAATCAATTGCGCTCCAGTTTAGGTGTGGCGCTTGAGGGGCAGTCCAGCGTGCAGGGGGCTGAGGGTGACCTACACCTATCGAATGATCTGGGGCGGCTACTGAATCGAACCGATAAACTTTCCCAAGAGCATAAAGATCAATATATCTCCAGCGAGATGTTTGTCTTGGCTGCTATTATCGATAAAGGTGAACTGGGTGAGATGCTGCGTAAGGCAGGAGGCAATAAAGAGGCGCTGGAGAAGACTATTGAAAAGATGCGTGGTGGCCAGCGGGTGGATGACCCCAATGCTGAAGAGCAGCGGCAAGCGCTTGAGAAGTACACCATTGATCTCACTGAGCGGGCTGAACAGGGCAAACTTGATCCGGTTATTGGTCGTGATGATGAGATTCGCCGTACCATCCAGGTGTTGCAGCGTCGGACTAAAAATAACCCTGTCCTAATTGGTGAGCCCGGTGTTGGTAAAACGGCCATTGTTGAAGGGCTGGCGCAGCGTATTGTTAATGGTGAAGTGCCAGAAGGGCTAAAAAGTAAGCGCCTACTATCGCTTGATATGGGTTCCCTGATTGCCGGTGCGAAATTCCGTGGTGAGTTTGAAGAGCGCCTAAAAGCGGTACTCAGTGACCTTGCCAAACAGGAGGGGCAGATCATCCTCTTTATTGATGAGCTGCACACCATGGTGGGTGCCGGTAAAGCAGAGGGGTCGATGGATGCCGGTAATATGCTAAAACCCGCCCTGGCACGAGGTGAGTTACACTGTGTCGGTGCTACCACTTTGGATGAGTATCGTCAGTATGTAGAGAAGGATGCTGCACTGGAGCGCCGTTTCCAAAAGGTGCTGGTGAAAGAGCCTTCGGTTGAGGATACCATCGCCATCTTGCGTGGTCTGAAAGAGCGATATGAGCTGCATCATGGTGTCGATATTACTGATCCCGCCATCATCGCTGCTGCCACCCTTTCACATCGTTATATTAGTGATCGCCAACTGCCCGATAAGGCGATTGATCTGATTGATGAAGCTGCCTCACAGATCCGTATGGAGATCGATTCCATGCCCGAGGAGATGGATCGTTTAGAGCGTCGTCTGATTCAGCTAAAAATTGAACGTGAGGCGTTGAAGAAAGAGAAGGATGCGGCCACCAAAAAACGGCTGAAAACCCTGGAACAACAGATAGAGATCTATGAGCGAGAGTTCTCTGATCTGGATGAGGTGTGGAAGGCGGAAAAAGCTGCCTTGCAAGGTGCCACCAATATTAAAGAGGAGTTAGAACGTGCCCGTCTTGAGATGGAGACGGCTCGCCGTGCGAGTGATCTAACGCGGATGTCTGAATTGCAATATGGCCGTATTCCCGAGTTGGAGCAGCAGCTTGATATGGCAGCCCAGGCTGAGATGCAGGAGATGAAGCTGCTACGCAACAAGGTGACTGAGGAGGAGATTGCCGATGTAGTCTCAAAGTGGACCGGCATCCCCGTCTCCAAAATGTTGGAGGGTGAACGTGAAAAACTGCTGCGTATGGAGGATGAAATCGGTCAGCGGGTGATTGGCCAGAAGGAGGCGATTATTGCAGTGAGTGATGCGGTTCGCCGCTCTCGTGCCGGTTTGTCCGACCCCAATCAGCCTAATGGCTCCTTCCTATTCCTCGGCCCTACGGGTGTTGGTAAAACAGAACTCTGTAAAGCATTGGCCGCCTTTCTGTTTGATACCGATGAGGCGATGATCCGCATCGATATGTCAGAGTTTATGGAGAAACACTCGGTGGCACGTCTGATTGGTGCTCCTCCTGGCTATGTTGGTTATGAAGAGGGTGGCTATCTGACTGAGCTGGTACGCCGTCGCCCCTACTCCGTCATTTTGCTAGATGAGGTGGAGAAAGCGCACCCCGATGTCTTCAATATTCTGCTGCAAGTGCTGGATGATGGGCGGCTTACCGATGGCCAAGGGCGCACGGTTGATTTCCGTAATACTGTTATTGTGATGACCTCAAATTTAGGCTCTGAGATCATCCAAGAGATGACTGGTGAAGAGAACTATAGTGAAATGCGTAGTGCGGTGTTGGAGGTGGTGCGGCATAATTTCCGCCCCGAATTTATCAACCGACTGGATGAGATTGTTGTTTTCCACCCACTGATGCAGGCAGAGATCCGAGCCATTGCCGGTATTCAAATTGAACAGCTGCGCCAGCGATTACAAGAGCGGGAGATCAATCTAGATATCTCTTCATCAGCTCTGGATCTGCTGGGAGATATAGGTTTTGATCCGGTTTATGGTGCACGGCCATTGAAACGGGCTATTCGACAGCAGTTAGAGAATCGATTGGCTCAGGAGATCCTGGCCGGCCGTTTTAGTGGAGGTGATACTATTCATGTTGACCGCTCTGGGAGCGAGTTAAAAATCCACTGAAAATTTAGGGAGGTATGAGTCGTGAAACGGCTCATACCTCAAACAGACGATCCAATATGCCCGTAAAAATCCGCTTCTACATAAATGTCTCAAATGAGGAGTTTCTGAAAATCTATCAAGGTACAGCCAATGCACTGCTGGTACGAGCTGAGGATGGGCGGCGTATCCAAATTCCCGCCAATAATTTCCGTAAATTTGTTACACCAGCAGGTCTTGTCGGCCATTTTGAGATGGAGATAAACAGTGATAATCGGCTGATTAATCTCGTTAGAATTGGCTAAGCAGTTCGAAACATGGGGCAAAAAACAGGTAAGATAGCCCCATAAAAAATTGACTGAGTGACTCCATTGAAAAAGATATTTATTCCACTGGCTCTCCTGTTGGCTATCACCATGATTGCTGGGCGGATCAACGTCAAAGCCGTTGAGACAGAGATTGTTATCGACGCCTCTGCAGAGAAAATTTGGCAGGTGTTGATTGAGGCGGATGCCTACCCTAACTGGAACCCCTTCATCAACAAAATCTCTGATGATATCTATGAGGGCAACAAATTGAAGGTGATGCTTAACCCTGAATTCAGTGGTCAGGGTGAGGTTGAAATTAAAGTGGGCCAGCTAAGGTTTGGTGAAACGATGGTTTGGATTAGTCGGCCGCTGATGACGGATCTGCTCTCCGGTCGCCACTACTTCAAAACCGAAGAGATGCCCGATGGTAAGATTAAATTCATCAACATGGAGAGCTATAGCGGTCTGTTGCTCTATCTCTCCTGGCCCTTCATTGAGCCAAAGGCGCGCCAGGGTTTTGAGGCGATGAATGTTGCGTTAAAAGCAGAAGCTGAACGTCTGTAGGGGCTAAACTCGGCCAAACTCAACACGTTTACCCAGCCAGCGATGGATCAGCGGCTCGACCAATTCAGGGTGGTGCTGCAAAATCTCATCGGCGGCCTGTTGCACGTCAGGTAGTAGATCCTGGTCTCGTACCACATCGGCGATACGCAGCTGCATCTCACCGGTCTGTCGGGTGCCAAGCACCTCACCTGGGCCACGCAATTCCAGATCTTTCTCCGCTATTTTGAAACCATCGCTGCTTTTCCGCAGCACCGACAAGCGTGCTTTGGCGTTGTTGGATAGTGGTGGGTGGTACATTAATAGACAGTGGCTCTCAGCAGTGCCTCGGCCCACGCGGCCTCGGAGCTGGTGCAGCTGCGCTAGACCCAGACGCTCAGGGTTTTCGATGATCATCAGGCTGGCGTTGGCCACATCAACCCCCACCTCAATGACAGTGGTGGCAACAAGTAGGTCGATTTCACCCGCTTTAAAGGCTGCCATTACAGCTGCTTTTTCAGCCGCTTTCAGACGGCCATGTACGAGGGCGACTTGTAAATTTGGCAGCATTTCTGTCAGCTGTTTGGCACTCTCTTCAGCCGCTTGGCACTGCAACACCTCTGATTCATCAATCAGCGTGCAGACCCAGTAGGCCTGTCGGCCATCGGCACAGGCGCTGCTGACGCGGCTGATTACCTCATCTCGCCGATTGTCGCTAATTACAACGGTTGTAACGGGCGTGCGGCCGGGTGGTAACTCATCGATGATGGATAGGTCAAGATCGGCATAGGCGGTCATCGCCAAGGTGCGGGGGATGGGGGTGGCGGTCATGATTAGCTGATGGGGCAGGGTGTTGCCATCCCCTTTTTCACGCAGGGCAAGACGTTGGTGTACGCCAAAACGGTGCTGCTCATCAATCACCACGAGACTGAGTGAGTGGAAGATGACATCATCCTGAAATAGGGCGTGAGTACCGATGACCACTTTGGCGCTGCCATCGGCAATCTTCTCCAGCCGCTCTTTTCGCTCTCGTCCTTTATGCCTTCCTGTGAGCCATAATGGTTCAAAACCGAGTGGTGCCAACCATGTGGTGAAGTTGTTGTGGTGCTGTTCGGCCAGTAGCTCAGTGGGGGCCATTAATGCCACTTGGTAACCCGCCTCAATGGCAGTTAAAGCGGCCAGTGCAGAGACCACTGTTTTTCCAGACCCAACATCGCCCTGTACCAAGCGTAACATAGGGTAGGGGTGTTGCAGGTCGGTTGAGATTTCATCCACTACGCGCCGTTGTGCGCCGGTTAGTTTAAACGGTAGATTGTTGAGTAGCTGCTGTTGTCGTTTGCCACTGCTTTTTAATGGTGGTGCGGGAACCTGCTGTTGCTGCTGGCGTAGTTGTCTGAGGCTGATCTGATGGGCCGTCAGCTCTTCAAAGATAAGACGCTGCTGGGCGGGATGTTGGCCCTCAAATAGTTGAGCCAGTGGCGCATCGGGTGGTGGCCGGTGCAGATAGTATAGCGCCTCAGCCAATGAGGGCCGTGTGTGCTGCTGTTCTAGTGGTAACAGATCTGCCAAGGTTTCTGGGCTAGCTGCCAGTTGGTCAATCACCTGCTGAGTGAGTGTGCGCCAAGTGAGTTGGTGCATCCCTTCTGTGGTGGGGTAGATGGGGGTTAGCTCCGCCTCTAGCTTCTGAGATTTGGTATCGGTAATTAGCTGATACTCAGGGTGAACCATCTCAAAACTGCTCGGCCCTTTGCGGATTTCACCAAAACAGCGTAACCGTACTCCGCGCCCCAGTGTGGCGCGTTGTGCTGAGGAGAAGTGGAAGAAGCGCAGCATAATGGCTCCCGTGCCATCAGCTACTTGAACCAGCAGTGAGCGGCGGCGACCAAAACGGATATCGCTCAGTTCAACCTCGCCCTCAATGACCACCTGGTCACTCTGACTGAGAGAGCCAATAGGGGTGATACGGGTGCGGTCTTGATAGCGAAGCGGAAGGTGGAACAGCAGGTCTTGTAGGCTCAGAATGCCGAGTTTGGCGAGGCGCTCAGCCCCCTTAGGGCCCACCCCTTTCAGTGTGCTAACAGAGATTTGTGCCAGTGGTTTGCTGTTCAAAATGGGTCTGCGACTTGGGAGCCCTAAAGCTCCATCACGGCATCCATCTCAACCTGCGCATCTTTAGGTAGAGCAGCTACGCCGATGGCGGCACGCGCGGGATAGGGTTCGGTGAAGTATTCGGCCATCACTCGGTTGACGGTGGCAAAATCGCCCAGATTGATCAAGAAAACATTCAATTTAGCCACATCAGCCAGTGTGCCACCTGCGGCATTGGCCACGGCCTGTAGGTTATCAAACACACGGCGGATCTGTGCCTCAATGGGCCCATCGACTAGCTCCATGCTCTCAGGAATGAGTGGGATCTGCCCCGACATATAGACGGTATTGCCGCATTTGACCGCTTGGGAGTATGTGCCGATCGCCTGTGGTGCCTGATCGGTGCGGATAATTTCTCGACTCATGGTGGTGCCCTTCTACGCAAAATTTTTGGTTCGGCTCACCTTCACAACAGAAGGCAACTTATAGAGATGGCGAATGATCTTGGCCAAATGGAGCCGATCACGCGCAGAGATAACAAAGGTGAGAATAGAGGAGAGGCCGTCACGATCGGAGGAGCTAACATTCTCAATATTGGAGCCAAAGGTGGAGATTTCACTGGCGACCATCGCCAATACACCGCGCCGATTGCTGACGGTGACTTGAATCTCGGTGGAGAATTCAGCCTCCATCTCTGGCTGCCACTCTACATCGATCCAGTTGGTGCCTTGGCGGCGGTAATCACCTAAGTTACGGCACCCTTGTCGATGTACCACAATCCCTTTTCCAGGGGTGAATATGCCGGTGATTGAATCTCCAGGGATGGGGCGGCAACACTTGGCGTAGTTGACAATCATCCCCTCGGTGCCGCGAATGGTGAGCTTGGCTTGGCTCACTTCGCCTTCTTCATCTTTTGGGTCGTGGCTGCCAATAAGACGCCGAGCAACCAGTAGTGACATGCGGTTGCCGAGGGCGATCTGCTCAAGCAGCTCTTCATAGCTATCAAGGTTGTAGTCACTGAGTAAGGGAGGCAGATTCTCCTCGACGGCCTCTAGTGAGTGGCCAAGTGCCTTCAGCTCTTTTGTTAAGAGGCGCTCGCCCAGTGAGGCGGCATCCTTATTTTTTAAACTCTTCAGAAAGCCACGAATGTTGGCCCGTGCTCGACTGGTTACGACGTAGTTGAGCCATATAGGGCTGGGGGTGCCGCCGGGTGCATCAATGATCTCCACCGTTTGGCCGTTGAATAGTTGAGTACGTAGCGGTACCAGATGTCGGTCAACACGTGCGGCAACGCAGCTATTGCCAACATCGGTATGTACGGCGTAGGCAAAATCGACCACGGTAGCACCGCGTGGTAGGACTAATATCTCCCCGCGTGGGGTGAAGACATAGACCTCATCAGGGAAGAGATCGACCTTAACATGCTCCAGAAACTCAATGGAGTCACCGACACCTTGCTGTAGTTCGAGTAGATTGCGTAGCCACTCAGAGGCGCTATCCTCTGGGCCGACATCCTCTTCACCAGCGGTTTTATACATCCAGTGGGCGGCGATGCCTGATTCAGCCATGCGCTCCATTGGTCGAGTGCGAATCTGGATCTCAATGGGGATGCTCTGTGGGCCAAAAAGAACGGTGTGAAGTGACTGATAGCCGTTTGCTTTTGGGATGGC
>Ga0256834_1000641_pt1 | contig 24842 bp, 19 predicted proteins | sample 4281140metaG_FD_190536 | JGI IMG/M metagenome (GOLD analysis project Ga0256834, IMG submission 190536) | Hydrothermal vent microbial communities from East Pacific Rise, Pacific Ocean - 4281-140 | ecosystem: Environmental > Aquatic > Marine > Hydrothermal vents | place: Pacific Ocean: East...
CGTCAGGCCCGCCTTTTGGTACGAATTTTTCTCTTCTGAAGCTTACACAACCCGCTCCGCCTTTACCGGATTTGACCGTAAGCTTTATATTATCAACAAACATTACAAATGCTCCTAAATATTTTTATATAATTTTACCAAAACTTAAAAAAAACTTAAACAAATAAATAAAAGTGGGATTAAAAAAAGAAAAGAGGGGATTAGTCTTTTGTAGGATATACTGAAACTTTTTTTCTATTTTTGTCTTTAATTTCGAATTTTACGTATCCGTCAATTAAAGCGTAAATAGTATGGTCTTTTCCAAGTCCTACGTTGTTACCAGGATGAACTTTTGTTCCTCTTTGTCTGATAATAATGTTTCCAGCTTTTACGAATTCTCCACCGAATTTTTTAACGCCGAGTCTTCTACCAGCTGAGTCTCTGTTATTCTGAGTTGACCCTTGCCCTTTTTTATGTGCCATTTCTACTCCTTAAATTAAGCTACGATTTCTTTAACTCTAACTCTTGTAAGGTCTCTTCTGAAACCTCTTTTTTTCTTAGAGTCTTTTCTTCTTCTTTTTTTGAAGATAATTACTTTTTTTCCTCTTGCATGGTTGATTACTTCAAGAACTACTTTAGCTCCGTCAACTGTCGGAGTACCGATTTTAGTATCATCACCTTTTACAAGTAAAACATCGCTGATTTCAATAGTTGATTTAGGCTCAACGCCTTCAATTCTATCAAGTTCTAAAATATCACCAACATGTACTTTATATTGTTTTCCACCATGTTTAATTACTGCATACATACTTTAACCCTTTTAGTCTGGTTTTAGGATGAAATATTACCAGCGAAACCTTAAAATAAACTTAAATTAAGATTTTTTTAAGTTTATTCGACCACAGCAACACATTCGATTTCTACTTTTGCACCTTTTGGCAATTCTTTAACCGCTACGGTACTTCTTGCCGGCTTATGAGAAAAATACTCTCCGTAAACTTCGTTTACCGCCGCAAAATTATTGATATCGTCTAAGAAAATAGTTGTTTTCACTACGTTTTCTATTTTCGCTCCCGCAGCTTCAAGTACCGCTTTTAGATTTTCGCAAACTTGTTTTGTTTGAGTTTTTACGTCCGCGTCTAAAAACTCACCCTCGGGTGTAAGTGCAATTTGTCCGGAAGTAAAAATCATATTTCCTACTTTGATTGCTTGAGAATAAGGTCCTATAGCTTCAGGAGCTTTTTTTGTGTATATTTTTTGCATTTTTCTCCTTTTTTAGAGTAATTATACCCTGTTTTTGTGCGTCTTCAAGAGCCTCTCTTGCCAAAATTCTTCCTATTTCGATAAGTTCGGGAGCTTTGTGAAACTCATACCATTTAGCAAGATTTTTCGGTATTTTGATTTCGATATCGGGTCTGTATTCCGCACATCTGTATCTAAAAATCACATCCATCATAAGATTAATAGATTGATTAATCACATCCTCTTTTTCACTAAATATTTTACTCCACACCTCTTCGAAAATATTCTGTTTTTTTCTTATCTCTTTTGGTATATCGAATTTTCTAAATACCGGATCGGCATTTGCATTTATTGCGATAATCAAATCACTCATATCGCTCATTGCCGGAGCTACGGGCATAAGATTCAAAACCCCTCCGTCAACCAATACGTGTCCGTTAAGCACTACGGGCTCAAAAACTCCGGGAATTGCACTTGATGCCTTAACAGCCGTCCACAAATCACCTTTTTGAAACCAAACCTCTTTTTTCTTTGTCAAATCCGTCGCAACCGCGGTAAATTTTACCGGCAAATCTTCAATTTTATAATCCCCCACAAGTTCTTTGATTTTATTGAAAATCTTATCTCCGTCAAGTCTGTTAAATGGAGGTTTTAAAAAGGTAAGAATATCAATAAAATCAAGACTCATCACCCATTCTTTATACTTATCCAGCTTATTGCAAGCCGTAAGCGCTCCTATTAACGACCCCATAGAAGTACCGGATATCGAAGTAAATTTAAAACCGTGAGCTTGAAGTTCTTCTACAACACCTATAAACGTATATCCTCTTGCGGCTCCGCCGCTTAAAACCAAAGAAACGTTCATTACAGTCCTTTTTATAATATATAAACATTATACTAAAAAAAGATTAACAAAATCTGAAGAAATTTAAAGTGTCAAAGAAGAAAATGAGAATATAAAAAAAGAAGAAGGAGCGGGAATTACATCATTCCCATTCCGCCCATTCCTCCCATATCAGGAGCTGCAGGGGCTTTTTCGTCTTTTGGCTCTTCAGTTACAGCCGCTTCAGTTGTTAGAAGCAATCCTGAAACGCTCACTGCGTTTTGAAGAGCGATTCTTTCAACTTTTGTAGGGTCGATGATACCAGCTTCAAACATATTTACGTATTCACCTGTTGCTGCGTTGAATCCTGTATTATCATCAGCTTCTTCTACAGTTAACGCTACAACTCCTGGTTCATATCCGGCGTTGCTTGCGATTTGTTTGATAGGAGCTTTTACAGCTCTTTTGATGATGTCGATTCCGATTTGTTCATCAGGGTCTACAGATTCAACTTCCGCTTTTTTAGCAGCTTTCAGAATAGCCGCACCACCACCGATTACGATACCTTCTTCAACAGCCGCTTTAGTAGCACTCAAAGCGTCGTCAACTCTGTCTTTTTTCTCTTTCATTTCAGTTTCAGTAGCCGCACCTACTTTAATAACAGCTACACCACCGCTAAGTTTTGCAAGTCTTTCTTGTAATTTTTCTCTGTCGTAATCACTTGTTGTTTCTTCAATTTCTTTTTTGATTTGATTAATTCTCGCTTCAATAGCAGCTTTATCACCTTTTCCGTCTACGATTGTAGTGTTTTCTTTATCAACTACAACTCTTCCTGCTTGTCCGAGGTCTGCTAATGTCGCGCTTTCAAGTGTTCTACCAAGCTCTTCAGAAATCACTTGTCCGCCTGTTAAGATTGCGATATCTTGAAGCATAGCTTTTCTTCTATCACCAAATCCAGGCGCTTTAACAGCAACTACGTTTAATACTCCTCTTAGTTTGTTAACTACAAGTGTTGCAAGAGCTTCACCTTCTACGTCTTCAGCAATGATTAATAACGGTTTATTTCCGCCTTGTTGTACTAATTGTTCAAGTAACGGTAATAAATCTTTCATGCTGCTGATTTTTTTATCATATAGTAAAATGTATGCGTCATTGTATTCAGCTACCATTTTTTCAGTATCAGTTACGAAATATGGTGATAGATATCCTCTATCGAATTGCATACCTTCAACCACTTCAAGTTCGTCTTCAAGAGATTTACCTTCTTCTACAGTAATAACTCCGTCTTTTCCTACTTTATCCATTGCTTCAGCGATTAATTCACCGATTTTTCTATCGTTGTTTGCTGAAATTGTCGCAACTTGAGCGATTTGTTCTTTGTTTTCAACAGGTTTGCTCATTTTTTTAAGTTCTTCGATAATAGCTTGAGCCGCTTTATCCATACCTCTTTTTACCGCTATCGGATTTGCACCGGCAGTAATGTATTTTAGACCTTCTTTAAAGATTGCATGTGCTAAAACTGTCGCAGTAGTTGTACCATCCCCCGCTTCATCAGCAGTTTTGCTCGCAACTTCTTTTACAAGTTGCGCACCCATATTTTCTACAGGATGTTTAAGTTCGATTTCTTTTGCTACGGATACACCGTCTTTTGTAATATGAGGTGCTCCGAAACTTCTTTGAAGTAGAACGTTTCTACCTTTCGGTCCCATTGTAACTCTAACTGCATCAGCAAGTTTTTCAACACCTGCTAATAATTCGTTTCTTGCAACATCACTATATACGATTTCTTTTGCCATGTCTCCCCTCCTTTAATTATTTTTCAATTTTTCCAAGAATATCGTCAGTATTTAATACTAAATATTCTTTTCCGTCGATTGTAATGTCAGTTCCAGCGTATTTTGCGAATACTACGATATCACCTTCATTAATAGGTAGGTTTTCGTCTTCTTCAACTTCTTTTGAAATAGCGATTACTTTTCCTTCAAGAGGTTTTTCTTTTGCGTTATCAGGAATAATGATTCCGCTTGCAGTTTTCGCTTCTTCTTCAAGTCTTTCCACTAATACTCTTAATCCGATTGGTCTAAACATTTCCGCCTCCTTTTAGCAGTTATTTGTTTTAACTGACGAAATTATATAAAAAAGTTATAAAAAAGTCAATAAATATTGCTGATAACATTAAAAATTTTCAGTAAAAATAATTAAAAATATTGAGCTAAAAAGACTAAGAAATAATTAGTTAAATTATGGAAGGCTAAAAAGAGAGGGAATTACCCCATCATTTTTTGAGGAAGCCAAAGCGAAATTTGAGGTACGTATGTTATGAGGATAAGTCCCAATAAAAGTACGAAAAACCAAGGAAGTACCGATTTTACGATTTCTTTTATAGGAAGTCCCGTAATTCCGCTTGCTACGAAAAGATTAAGCCCGACAGGCGGAGTTAACATTCCGAGTTCCATATTGATTGTAATAATCACACCGAAATGTATAGGGTCTATTCCTAACATTTTAGCAACAGGTAAAAGCAACGGTACCATAATCATAATAATTGAGCTTGGTTCCATAAAGTTACCTGCTATTAGCAATATAATATTTACTGCAATTAAAAATTGCACTTTGTCTAAATGCATATTTACAACCGCTTGGGTTAGCATATCCGGGATATTTTCAAGAGTCAAAAAGTAAGCGAACATCGAAGCGTTTGCGATAATAAACAAAATCATAGAAGATGTTTTTGCACTTTCGAAAATCACATCACCCAAATCTTTGAGTTTGATATCTTTATAAATAAAAATAGCAATAAAAAGCGCCCAAACGGCACTGACAGCCGCAGCTTCCGTCGGAGTAAAGATACCTCCGTAAATTCCTCCGATAATAATAACAATCGTCATCAAAGCCCAAAAAGCTTCTTTAAATTTTATCCATCTCTCTTTCCAAGTTGCCGGTTTTGTGCGTTTAAAGCCGAGTCTTTTAGCTCCGATATATGTCACCGCCATAAGCATAAAACCGATAAGCAATCCCGGAATCACACCTGCCATAAAAAGCTTTCCGATACTTTGTTCGGCAGTAACTCCGTAAATAATCATAACGATACTCGGAGGTATCAAAATACCTAAACTTCCGGCAGTGGTAATTGTACCGATTGCGTATGTTTTAGGATACCCGGCAGCCGTAATCGCACCAAACATTATAGACCCTATAGCCGCAACGGTTGCAGGAGAGCTTCCGGATACGGCCGCAAAAATAATACTCGCAAAAATAGCCGCAATCGGAAGACCGCCGGGTAAATGCCCTACGAACGCTTTTGCAAATTCGATTATTCTTTTTGCACTGCTACCTTTACTGAGTAGATTTCCGGCCATAATAAACATCGGAATAGCCATTAAAGCGTATTTATCAAGCTGTGAAAAAAGATTGCTCGCAAGGTCGATTACGGCATCGCTTCCTTCAAAAATAAATGCGGTTATAATAGCCGAAAATCCAAGAGAGACACCAACTGGCACACTCAAAAGCAAAAGCAGAAAAAAAATCCCGAAAAGAGTAATTACAATCACTTAACCTCTCCCATATTTTCTCTAACTTCTTCGATTATCATTTCACTCTCGCTCTTTCCTCTTATCTCTTCGGCAGGAGTAGTGATATCTTCTTTCATTTTAAAAATAACCATTAATATTCCAAAAAGCGAACTTAAAGGAATAACGATATAAGGTATCCACATAGGAATTCCCAAATCCACACTAACTTCACCGCTCGAATAAACTCCCAAATCTGGGTCAAAAATAAATAAATATCCGAAATATCCGACAGTTGCAAGATAAGCGATAATAATCAAATCTACAAGTAAAACGTCAAGTTTGGCAAGTTTATCGGGTAGTAAATCAAGTATTAGAGTAACTTTTATATGACCGCCTATCCTAAAAAGATAAGCGGCACCGAAAAATGCGGACCAAATAAATAGATAATTTGTAAGCTCGAAAGCCCAGTCGATTCCTTCATGAAAAACGAATCTCGCAACTACGTTTATAAAAGCCAAAAGAATCCCACCGGCAATTCCGAAAGAGGTGAGGAATATCAAAATTCCTCGAACGATTTTATCGAAAAGGTCGATTAGTTTCATTCTCCTTCTTTAATCACTTCTTCGATTAAGTCTTTTCCGATAGTGTTGTAGAATTTAGGATAAATGCTTCTTAGTTTTTTCTCCCAAACCGCTCTTTGTTCCGGTGTTAGATAGTCGATTTGAAGTTTTCCTGTTTTTTTAGCGTATTCTTTGATTTTGTTAAGTTGATCGTTGTTAAGTTCTTTTGCCCAAACTCTCTCTTTTGCGGTAGCGTCTTTAATAGCTTGTTTTACTACAGCTTTTAAATCCGCAGGAAGTTTATTCCAGAATTTTTTGCTCATTACAACCATATATCCCAAATATCCGTGATTTGACATTGTCATATATCTTTGAACTTCATAGAATTTTTTTGTGTAGATATTTGAAATTGTATTTTCTTGTCCGTCAACTACGCCTTGTTGAAGAGCGGAATATACTTCACTAAACGGTAAAACCACCGGAATAGCACCAAGCGCTTTGAATTGTTCGATTAAAACTTTTGAGCTCATAACTCTAAATTTTAACCCTTTACAATCACTCGGCTTAATAAGAGGTCTTTTGCTATCGGTAAGTTGTTTGAATCCGTTATCCCAATATGCAAGAGCTACATAACCTTTTTTCGTAACCATATCAAGAAGTTTTTTACCTACAGGTCCGTCAAGTACTTTGTGAAGATGGTCTTCGTTTTTAAATAAGAAAGGTAAATCGAAAAGTCCGAGTTGCGGTACAAGTCCCGTAAATTTAGAAAAACTCGGTGCCGCCATTTGAACGGTGTTAAATTTCATTTTTCTTAATACGACTTTATCTTTTCCAAGCTGTGCGTTTGGATACACCTCTACTTTAATTCTTCCGTGAGAAAGCTCTTCCACTCTTTTTGCAAAATAATCGGCAGCTTTACCTTTCGGAGTATTCGGCGATACTACGTGTGAAAACTTAATCACATACTCAGCTGCAAAACTCATTGAAGCCAAAAGAGCTAAGCTAACCATTCCTTTTAAAAATTTCATTTTCTCTCCTTTTTTTTAATATTCGTTTAATCTATTATATCACCATTGATATTTAAAATCTCAATTAGCTTCAAAAAGTTAGGATTCTGTTACGAAAAGTAACACTAAAAAAGACTTGACATAATTTTAAAAATTTATTATTATTTCACTCCACGAGGTGGGGTAGCTCAGCTGGCTAGAGCGCCGGTCTCATAAGCCGGAGGTCGGGAGTTCAAGTCTCCCCCTCACTACCACTCAAAGAATCTTCCTTCAAAAAAAATAATTCCTTGTAAAATTTATGACAAATCGTTGTTAAGTTTATGTAATTTTTTGCCGATTTATAAAATAAAAGCGGTGGGGTCATTTTGTTATAATTAAAATTCCCACTCAAAAATAAAGGCTGCAAAGAATGAGTAATAATTTCCTTTGCTTATTTAATAATTTTATACAAAATAAAAAAGAGCAGAAGTATTTAAGACAAAAAAGAAATACATTACAAAACGATAGTTATTTAGCAAGAGTTATAGATAGATTTTTTGCAGCCAATACAAAAGAAGAACTAAAAGACTTCTTAGATTCCCAAATGGTTATCAACTTCGAAATCACTCCCGAAATGGAAAACCTCTCTTTAAACGAACTAAAAGAAAAAATAGCCTACGAACTAATTGAAGCGATTTTAAAACACAGCTACTGATTTTGATATAATTTGAAAAAAGGCTTCGTGTGGTATTAGCTCTCAAATACAGACCCAAACGTTTTGAAGAAATCATCGGACAAGACGCAATAGTCAAAACTCTTACAAACGCACTTGACAAAAACAGACTCGCTCACGCTTATCTTTTCTCAGGCCTAAGAGGTGCGGGAAAAACTACGACCGCAAGGATATTTTCAAAAGCGCTACAATGCGAAAAAGGCCCTACTTCCAGCCCTTGCGAAACGTGTGAGAATTGTATTATGGCAAACGAAAACCGCCATATCGATATTATTGAAATGGACGCGGCAAGCAACAGAAAAATCGAAGATATCAGAGAGCTTATCGAACACACAAAATATAAACCGACACTTGGAAAATACAAAATCTTCATAATAGACGAAGTTCATATGCTAACGAACGAAGCCTTTAACGCTCTTTTAAAGACATTAGAAGAGCCGCCTGAATATGTAAAGTTTATTATGGCGACAACAGACCCTCTTAAATTGCCCGCAACAATACTTAGTAGAGTTCAGCATTTTAGATTCAACAAAATCCCGGAAAGTACTATTGAGAGTTATCTTCAGCGAGTATTAACTCAAGAAAACGTAGAATTTGAAGACGAAGCACTAAGATTAATTGTAAAATCAGCAAAAGGTAGTGTTAGAGATTCTTTAACTCTATTAGACCAAGCTATAGCTTATTGCGGAGGCAAAATCGAGCTTGACAAAGTCGTAGAAATGCTCGGGGTTATCAATCCGGAGATAATCTCGCAAATTTTCAAAGCGATAATAGACAACGACAAACAAAAACTAAAAGAAATCATAAAAGAGATAAAAGATTACGATATCGAATCCGTACTTGATGAAATCATATTGTTTTTAAAAGACGCACTATTTAACGGAGGACTTCCTCTTATTACCGTTCAGAGATTTTTTAATATCATAAGCGACTCAAGAGAACTCATAAAATACAACAGCGACAACGAATTTATATTATCGCTGATGTTTTTTAGAATGGTAGAGGCTACAAAACCCCATAAAATTGACGATTTAATTAAAAATTTAGAACAAAAAATAGATATCGACTCTTATAAACCGAAAGATTTACCAAACATCACAAAACCTGACCCGGAAGAGCTCTTTAAAACACTTATTGCAAAAATTAAAGAAAAAGATTACGACTTGGGGCTTTGCTTTGAGACAAGCGTAAAATTTATATCTTTTGAAAACAACGAACTTAAGTGGGAAAGCTGCCCGGATATCGAATGTAAAAATATGTTAAGAAGATTCTTTTCACCTGTAATAAGACCTCTAATCAACGAAATTTTCGGTCTAAACGTTAAAATCATACCGCAAAAATGCCCGGAGTCTCCAAAACCTCAGCCGCAACCACAACAACCCCAAACTCAAAAAAAAACAAACTCACCTCTTAATGATAAATCCGAACAAGTTATCAGCAAAGTAAGAGAAGTTTTCGGAAGCGACGTAAAAATCACAAAAATCCTACACAAAAGTTAAAATTCCTCTTACTCCGTCTGCAAAAAACAACACCGCCACAAACATTATAAAAAGCCCCGTAAATATCGAAATTATCCTGATTCCGTGAAGTCCTAAAAAGCTTATGACTTTTTGAGCATATCTCAAAGTCAAATACATAACGAATACCGAAAACACAAGAGCGATAAAAAGCTCCTCTTTTTGTATCATACTCTTAGCTCTATCTCCAAGAACAAGAAGAGTCGTAAAAACACCCGGTCCCAAAATAACCGGCACAGCCATTGGAATTATCGAAATATCCTCTTTTTCTTTGGCAAGTTTTTTCTCTTTTTTATTTAATACCAAATTACTCGCTCTTTTACCGCTTACCATTATCCACCCTACCCAAAACAAAATAGCTCCCCCTATAACTTTTACGGCACTAATATATAAATTTTCATTGCCGTTTATAAAATCCGAATGCAGATGTGAAAACAAAAAAGAAGAGACAAAAACAATCAAAAACGAAAGTACAAATACGGTAATTGTCGATTTTATAGCAATTTTTCCGACATCGTCGTTTTCGTTTTTAATAGATAGAAGAACTATCGCGGCTTCCAAAGGATTATAAACTGTTATCAAAATCAATATATCCACAAAAATCTTACTCAACACGTCTAAGCTCCTCTTTTAATTCGAAAACGTCAAAATCATTTGCAACAAATGCATTTCCGTTATAAAATTTTTTTATCTCCTCCAAAATCTCTTCTCCTTCAAACCGAGGAGATATATGTGTGGCTATTAAATTTTTTACTCTAAATTTTTCGGTTGTTTTTGCCAAATTTGCCGCAGTGGTATGGAGATATTTCGTTTCGAGTTTTTCAAACACTTCTTCGGTATAAGTCGCTTCGTGAATTAAAAGGTCGGTATTTTCAAGATACTTTGCCAAAAAATCGGGCTCTGCGTTATCTCCTGCTATTATAATTTTTTTGCCTTCTCTAATATCCAAATATTTACTTGCTATATATTTTTTACCATCAACTTCAACGTCTTTTCCGTTTTTTATATCCTGATAAAAAATTCCCGGCATCAATCCGTCGTTTTGTAATTTTCGGGCGTTTAGTTGTACTTTTGGTTTTTGAGAAATATAAAAAGCATAACTCGGTACCGAATGTATAAGCGGCAAAACCTTTAAATGAAATTTTTCAAACTCCTCTTCAAAGCCTCCGTAAATTTCTACAAATTCAAGTTTATAGCCTAAATGCTCAAAACTAATATCAACAACACTCTCTACCATCTCCTTAACGCCTTTTGGAGCATAAATTAACAACGATTCGGTGCAGCCTTCAAGCATTCTTGAAGTAATAAGCCCGAAAAGCCCGTAACAATGGTCTCCGTGTATGTGAGTTATGAATATCGCTTTTAGTTTATAAATAGATAGTCCGGCTTTTAATATCTGATGCTGAGTCCCCTCACCGCAATCAAAAAGATACCAACCGCTCTCATTCTCAAACTCCACGGCCAATGCCGAAACATTTCTTTTTTTTGTAGGTTTTCCGGCACTCGTTCCTAAAAAAGTAAATCTCAAACATATTTCCTTTTTTATTTTATAATAACAAATTTTCAAAATAATTGACAATTCAACTTAATAATTTTCAATTTTTTCCGATTTGAAAAAAATTATCATATAATATAATATCGAAAGGCAATAATGGAATTCCTCGATAAAGAAATTAACAAAAATTACTTCGAATGGATTAAAATGGAAAAAGATTTCTTAGAAAAACTGCTTACTGCCCTAAAAACATCTCAAAACCTTGAAAAAATAGGTGCCGAAATTTATCAAAAATCGATAAGTTTTTCCAAATTATCAATCTTACTTGATAAGTTTTCATATAACTTTTCAGATAGGACCCTATTGCAAAAAAACCAAAATATCCTTGCTTACGGCTATTTAAAAAAAAGACTGCCGGAAGAAATAAAAACCCTAAAACTCTCAATTCATAACAACCCCTCTTTAGTAGCAAAAAAAGATATAGAAATTATCGATGAAATGCTTTTGTGGTTATCTCATTTCATAGATGCGATACTTTATAACAAAAAAGTTCCTGAAATCAACGGCAGAATCGACAAATTCACTCAATTCGTCAATAATAAAAAAGGTGTTTTTTTCGAAGACAAAAACGTAAAAAATAACTTCTTAAAAACAAACAAAGAACTATACGATTGCGCAACCGAAGCCGTTAAGCTTTTCGAACAAAAAGAGTATTTTTATTTCGTACTGATATATTTAGAAATGATAGCTCTATTTTTGAAAATGGTAACTCTACTTAGCGGAATGTTTTTAGAAACCGAATTATTATCGATATATATAGACCCTATAACACTCTTGCCTAATAGATTTCAATTAATAAAAGACCTAAACACTATCACAAATTGCTATTTATTAATAATAAATGCTAAAAATTTCTCAAAACTTAACGTTTTATACGGATTTGAGACTGGGGATATAATTCTGAAAAAAATAGCGGCTTTTCTAAAAACCACAAACGCTATCAAAAGCTATAGAATTTACGGCGACGAATTCGCAATACTACTTCATACAAAAGAAGATTTAATTCAACTTTTCGATCAAATCAACAAGTCAATTTCCATAACAATAGACGGTATAAAACACGATATTATGTTTTATGCGGCATTTGATAAATTCGAACAAAAATCTCTCGAATCATGTGAATTCGCACTTACAAAATCGGACAAAAAAAGCCTTGTAGATACTTCAAGCGTTAAAGAGATGATAAGCAGCTACAAAAAAGAACTTAGCATGGCACAAAAATTAAAAGAAGCTATGATAAAAGACAACATCATCCCATATTTTCAACCTATATACGTAACAAAACCTTCAAATAAAATTTTAAAATACGAAGTTTTAATGAGAGTCAAATATAACGATGAAATATTAATGCCAAAAGATTTTTTAGACACTCTAAAAGAGATGCCGTTTTATACGGAATTTACAAAATCGGTACTTTTAAAATCTTTCGAAACGTTTAAAAATACTCCTTATACGTTTAGTGTTAACTTCACCCTTAGTGATATTAAAGACAAAAATCTTTTATTGTTTTTAAAAGTTTTATTAGAAAAATATCCCGAAGTTTCCAAAAGATTCACAATAGAAATCACTGAAGCGGAAGCATTGAAAGAGTTTGAATTATTAAATGATTTTATTAACGAATTTAAAAGTTACGGAATTACTTTTTCTCTTGACGATTTCGGCAGCGGATATTCGAATTTCGCTCAAGTAGCAAATTTGGATATAGATTTTATAAAAATTGACGGCAGTATTATAAAAGAGATACTAAATTCGGACAAAATGAAAAAACTTCTTGATTCTATAGTGAATTTTGCAAAAAGTTTTAATTTAAAAGTAATAGCGGAGTTCGTATCAAGTAAAGAACTTTTCGAATATTTAAAAGATAAAGTGGATATGCTTCAAGGCTATTACATCGGAAAACCCGAACCTTTTTTATTGGAATAAAAAAGAAAAAAAATTAAGCGTAAGTATCGATTGAACTTGCGCTTATAACGTTTTGTTGAGTCGTACTTGATATATTTGTTGAACTTGATTCATATTTTATATCTATTAATAGGTTGTACATTTTAATCCATACGAAAAAGATATCGACTCTTTAAATATTCCGATTTTAAATAATTACAATCCATCAATCAAACAAAAACTTTTAAAAAAGTACAGAATTGAAGCCAATACAAGTCAAAAAAACACGATAAAGATTTTTAAAAAATTTTTTAATCAAAGCCTAAAAGCCTACGAAGAGTAGGTTTTTTTAATTATTTATTTTAACTTCAACCAATTCATCAAATCCTTCATCAATAGTCGGAATATCATAATGTTTGAAATAATAATCCATACTCTCTTTTGAAATTAAAAATCTTTTCCCTCTTTTAGCTCTTAAAATATTTCTTTTTTCAATCACTTCTCGCGGAACAACAAAATAATAGCCGATAATTTTAGAATGAATATTATATTTTTTTGAAACTTCATTTATATGTTTTAAAATTCTATCTCTCGTAGATTTTTTATAATTGGCATTATCCAATATAAAATTTTCTCCTTTTTTAATCAATTCTTCAACTTTTTTTAAGAAAATTTCATCAACTTCCTCGTCAATTTTTTCAAAATATTTATCATTTTCTTTTTCATTTTCAATTTTATATTTTTTAATTAATTCCTGTCTAATATCGTCACTATCCAAATGAATTATATTTTTGTACTTATTTTTCAAGACATTTTCCGCATAATATGATTTCCCACTTGCTGGAATTCCGATTAAAAAATGAATTGTAATTTCTTTCATTTTTTACCTTTTTCAAAAAATTTTAAAAACTCTTTCCCGTCGATATACTCTTTTTCAATCAAATAATCCGCTAATTTTTCTATAATATCCCAATGTTCATCAATAACTTTTTTTACATTTTCTTCAGCCTCTTTCAACCACTCCAAAATTCTTTTTTCAATAGTACTCTCATAATAAGAAGGTAAGTTTTTTATATTAATATTTTTGATTTCTTCATCCATTCCATATTCGGTAATAGCTTTAAAAGCTAAAAACGAAGCTTTTTCCAAATCATCACTTGCTCCCGTATCTATACCTTCTTCATTAAATTTTTTAATTTGAGAATATCTTCCTGCCAATAATATTTGAATTTGTTTTTTAATATCTTGCTTTGTTAATTTTTTATACCCATCTTCATCATTAAACGCGACAAATCCCAATGCCTTTTTTCTCGGTACGATAGTTATCTGTTCTATTGCTATTTCAGGCCTTAAAATCTTAGAAACAACTGCATGACCCGCTTCGTGAATTGCCGTAGATTTTAAAGTTTTTTCAATATTCACTTCTATTTTTTCTCCATATTTTAAAGTATTAATAACTTCTATTAATAGTTCTTGCGTTAAAAACTCATATCCTTTTCTTATCATAAGAAGGCCTACTTCCCTTTTTACTTTTTCCAAATCAGAACCGTTCATACCCGTTGTATATACCACCAACATATCCAAGTCAAAATCACCTTGTGTTTTAAAACTCTCTATTATTTTTTTAATAAAAAACTTTCTTGCCTCTTTATCAAGAGATTTTATTTCCACCAATAAATCAATCCTACCGGAACGTAATAATGCAGGGTCTATTTTTTCAGGATAATTTGTAGCGGCAATAATAAAAACGTCATTACTATCCGAAAAGCCGTTTATTTTTGATAATAATTTATTTATCACAATCTCTCTTCCGTCATTTTTCCCTCTATTTCCAATAGCGTCAAACTCATCAATAAACACAATACTCGGAGCATATTCTCTTGCCGTATCAAAAATTTTATCTATTGTTTCAATATTCAATAAATCTGTTCCCGTTGTAGCAATAAACGGCAATCCCGCTTCATTTGCAAGAGCTTTTGCGAGCATAGTTTTCCCGGTTCCCGGAGGTCCGTAAAGCAGCATACCTTTTGGTATTTCAATTCCTTTTTCTTGAACTATTTTTGGATTTTTGAGTAATCTAACGATTTCTTTTAATCTTTTTTTCGCATTTACATGCCCGGCTATATTGTCAAAACTAACTTGTGGTATATCCAAAATAATTCCGTTTTCTCCGAAATCATTAACTCTTTTTACTTTTTCAAAATATATATTAACTATTTTATAAATGAACGTATTGTTCTTCAATTCTATATCTTTTTCTATTCTTAAAGTCAAATTTCTTCTAAACATATATTTAACAATATCATCATTTTCAATTATAGGAACGATGTTTTTTTCATAATAATCTTTTACTTTCTTTGAAATTTCTATTTTTACTTCTTTTTTCTCAGACAAATCAACATAATTCTCAACCACATAGTCACTTATTAAATCAAAAAAACTACTACCGGCTTTTGATTTTAGCCTTCTTACATCAATTCTCGGAGCATAACTTAAGACTATAAAATAATAAATTAATTCATCAATATCTTTAAATTCGATATTATAATTTTCATAAATTTTCTGTTTATAAGATTCAAATGAGTTTTTAACTACTTTTACCAAACTCATAAAATCCAATTTTTTAAACAAAAGCAACTCACCGCTTAATAATCTCGATAAAAAAGGAGGAGTAAAAGATTTTTCCTTTTGAAGTGCTTCGATTATCATATCTTCCGCTCTGTCATAATCATTTTTTACAAGTTCCCAAAAAAACTCCGAATTATAAAGTGCTTTTCCTACATTTGAAGTAAAAATAAGTATCGTTTTTGAAAAATCAACTTCCTGAATTTCCGGATATTTAGGATAATCATCGTCTTCATCAGCTTTTTTACCGTCAAAAGGAACATATTTCCCGTCGATCTTTACCCATCCGCATTTATCCACCATTTTGCCGTTATTAAAAATCGACAAAAGCGTATTTTGTACCACCGGATGAGCTTTTTCTATTTCATCAAACACTATAATCGACTCAGGATTTTTTAAAACGAAATCGGTCAAATATCCGGGTCTTGCTTTAGAATATTTAAAATCGCTACCGTATAATGTAATACCTCCGTCTTCGTGGGTAAACTGCTCCATATTAAACATTTTAAATTTATATCCGTCTATCAATTTCGATAGCACTTCCGCCATATATGTTTTTCCTGTGGCAGGGGGTCCTAAAAAAAGAAAAGTAGCCCTCGGCCCAATATTATTTAAAAGATTATTTTTAAAATTATCCACAATTTTTTCAATTACATGGTCTTGTCCGTATATATATTTGGGAAGCTCTTTTTTAAGTTTTTTAGCAATTTCAATAGGATTCCATATTGAAGAATCTGTTTCGCTGATGTCTTCTATGCTAAAATTATTATCTATCGATTCTGTTTTTTTACGAAACTCTTCATCATAATTTAGAATATATTCATCTTTTTTATAATATTTTTTATAAACATCAATTAACACCGTCAAAAAATAAAGAGGTAATTCTTCTTTATCATTTGATCCATATTTTTCCAAAACTTCTTTTATAATATCTACAATTGCTTTTATATCTATTTCGCATTTTTTAACAGTTTTTTCTATTAAAACCGCTATATAACTGTCATATTCTTTTGTTTTTAATACACTATACACATCTTTTATTATAGAAACAATCTTTTCTTTATTTCCTCTGTAGCATAACTCATCAATATATTCTTGTGCAAAATTAATCAATTTTTTAAAATTTTCAATTGTAGGTTCTACTAAAAAATCTGTTTCAAGCTCCATTAATTTTATTTCATTTGAAAATTCTTCCATATCAAATTTCCTTATTAATTTTTTTAATATTTTTAAACGTTTATATGTCTTAGTATTATATAATCCTTTTTTCAATAAGAATTTTTTTATTTTTTTTAATTTTATAATTGTCAGTTTAATTTCATCAATATCTCTTTCTTTTGTCAAACCTAAAAAAATTTCCAAAAACAATTTAGTATTTTCATCCAAACTTTTTATATCATTTACCCAAAAATTTAATACTAAATCTTCATATAAACCTAAAAAATAAATATATTTTTCTTTGTCGTACTTTTCTTTAAGTTCTTTGTATAAATTTCGAAACTCTAAAACATCATTATTAAAATTATCATTATCCATATCTCCTAAAAATTCTAAAATTTCCGGATGAATAGAAAGAGATATCTGCTTAATATATTTATCTTCTAAAAAACCGCCCAAAACATACCATTCTTCTTTATTTTTCAATTCCGACAGTTCTTTTTTATAAAATCTTGGATTACTAACATACAACAAAACCAATGGATTTTTCTCAATTGCTTTTTTTTCAAAATTTGCACTTTTTAAACTTTCCGGCAAAAATTTATACGAAACAAAGCTTTTCTTCACTAACTCCAACGCTTTCTCTTCATTCAACTCTTTTTCGAATAAAGAATAGTCAATATTTTTTAAATTATCTCTATTTTGAATATAATTCGGATAAGACGCTTTATTACACTCGTCAATTATTTTATTGATTTCTTCATCTTTACAAGAAAATTTAATCCAATTAAGTAAAAACAGAACCTCAACTTCTATAACATAATCGGCATCCGCTCTGAAAAATTTTCTTAAATCCTTAAATAATTTTTTTTCAAATAATTTTAATTCGTTTTTAAAATCACAATTCCCCTCTTGTACTTTTTTTATGATTGTTTTTACAATTTCTGCATTTAACAAACATTCTTTTTTTCTTTTATTTTTAAATCCCTTTAACATACTGACAATCAAAAATTGAATCAAATATTGAGTTTTCCCTTTTTCAATTGCTTTTGCAACTATTTTTTCAAACTGACACAACGTTTCACAATTAAAAAACATCTCTTTTGCTATATCATCAAACTCCCTGTGAAAAAACTTAAGATTTCCGTTTTCATCTTCAATCAAAATATCTTTTATATGAAATCTAAGCCTCGCCCATACTGCAGGCGGTATTGTCTTTGTCAAATTTTTATGGTGTGTGTTTTGTACTTTTTTCATCAGTTCATCGTCTAAAGATAAAACTTCAAGAAGTTTTTCTTCACTTAACGTATAATCACTCGCAACGATATATCCGAACACTTTTTTAACAAACTCTTTTTTATTATGATGTAATTGATATAAATTTTCAATAAACTCTTTTATCATCTCTCTTTGAGTCTGAGGCAGGTATCTTGTTTTTTTATTTTCTTCTTCTTTTTTTTCCGTCAGTTCATCACTGCTTCTCCAAAACTTAACCTCTTCTTTCGCCATTGTAAGATATAGAGGCTTTCCTGAATCTTCTTTACTTAAAACATATTCGTATTGCTTTTTAGTAAGTGTTCTGTTTTCTTTTTTTAATAATATTTTGAGTAAATCTTTTGCTTCATCTTTTGAAATATCTTGTAATGGAAACTTTTCAAAGTTTTTTAAATTTAATGTTTGTTTATTGTTTAATTTAGAAATTACAAACTGTGCTTTTTTATTTCTTATAGCATCAAAAAATTTATTTATATTACAATTTTTATCAAATTTAATCTGATCAAAAGCATCAATAAAAACAATACTATTATCTTCTACATTTTCAATAAACTTTACAATATCTTCACAAAGAATTGAGTTTTGAGTAGCACCTACATATACATATTTCACTTTTTTATTGTCTTCTTTAGCTTTATTTATGAGATTAGCCATAAAAGCAGACTTTCCTACACCTCCTTCTCCAACTATCAATATATCCTCACCTCTTTTTATTCTCTCATAAATCTCTTGAATCTCTTTATCCCTGCCGATAAAAGATTTACTAAGCAGATGATTTAAAAAATCCTCTTGAAGTTCTTCTTCACTTAACTCATTGAAATCATAATTTTGAACCGATTGTAAAAGTTTGTCATTTAAAAACTCCTTTAATTTAATAAAATATTTCTTAATTTCATCATCATTCAATTTTTCAATAAACTTATTAAAGTTCTCACTTTTTTCTATCAATTCTTCTATTTCATCAACTTTTTTATAAATTTCTACCGAAACCGACGTTTCACAAATATTTTCTTCTTTTAGATTTTCATTTTTTAGATTTTTTTTAATTTCATTTTTAAAGTTTTTTAGTTCAGAAATATCTTCAATTAACTTTTTATCTGTTATTTTATCTTTATCCTCAAACTCTCTCATAATTGCAAATATATGATTTTGTATATTATCTTTTCCAATATGATTTAAAAAAGTTCTAAATTCCTGATGAGTAGCGGATATAAAATATTTTTCTTTTTTTTCTTCATCAAAATCTAATTCATTAACAGCTAACTGTAAAAGCTCTTTTAAAGAGTTTTCTACACCACTCCAATAATCCCAATATTTAAAAATTCCATATCTTTCTTTTAAAACATATGCACCTTTTTTTATCTCTTCTGTTTTATCTTTTTTTTCTATTATTAACTGATTAAAATCAGCTTCATACCATTTTAAAATCTCTTCTATTTCATCAAAAATACATTGATGTTTTCCAATTTCTCTTTCAAGTTCTTCAAGTTCTTCTTGAGAAATTTTTAAATTTTTTGATAATTTAATTAAACCTTCTTTTGAAACAAATTTTTCTTTATATTTAATTAAAATTTGTTTAACTTTATTGTCTCTATTATTTACTAAAAAATTTTTTATTTTTTCAAATTCTTCCTTTTCTATTACTCTTGGAAGAGGTACCCATCCGTATCTATCACCGCTTAATAATAAAAAATCGGGGTGAGGTTCTGTTGTAGCTCTCTCTACTTCACCAAGACATATATCCATCGTCCTTTGGTCTATCTGAGCTTCTTGCGGCACTCCCCACCTCAAATCAATAGGTAAAAACTCCACTCCTTTTTTTATAGCCTCTTTTTTTATTTCGGGAAATACAAACTTTTGAAGTAAAGCTCTCTCAAGTCTAAAATCCTCAAATGTCGAACTTACGAATACCCTCCATACCTTTTTCATTCTTTCTCCCGGTTAACATTTTATTTTCAACAATTTCTATACCTAATCTTAAAAGTTTCGATTTATCAACTTTCATCTCTTTTTCAAAGAATTCCATATATTTATCGTTAATGTTAGGTTTTTCAATCTTATCACAAGTAATTGAATTTTTTCTTTCTACTTTTATCCAATATATCAAACTTGGAGTATTGCATAAATTTTTTCTTTTAAATTCAATTATTTGAGAAGTTCCGCCTTCTTTATTAATTTTTTTACCGTCGTAAAGAGCTATTAAAATATTAGAATTACAAGCGACGAACTCCCCTACTTTTTTATATTGTCTATTTTTAAACTTTTCATCGTTCATATCAAAATTTTTACCTTTAATTATATAACTTCCAATCGATTTTTTTAATAACTCTTCAAAATTTTTTTTATTTTCTATAGTCTGAATATAAAAATTTTTTTCAAAAGGCATAGGAACCGCCAAACTCCAATTTAAAGAGTTTTTTTCTTTATATTCTAAAAACTTTTTTGCTATATATTGATCGGCCCCGTCTGCAAGCGGAGACAATAAAAGTACTCTTTTATTTTTTATTCTTTGCTTTAAACAATCAAATAAAATCTCTACCAACTCATCTACAATATCATCTCTTATAAAATCCCTATGTCCCGTAACACCGAGAACAAAATAATTATTCAGATTCATTTTCTTTCGAAACTTTCACAACTTTATATTTTCCTTTTAAATATTCGGGTATATATTCATAAGCATTAAAATCATAACTAAAAGTCTTTTTAACCGAATAATATTTGAAGTTTTTAAAATCAGTCAGACAATGATGTAATTTCAAAGATTTTTTATACTCTTTTTCTTGCTTATCTTTACCTTCAAAATCATCATATTCCCAATTATTTATAAAATGATAAGCCATCCATCTACGATGTTCGGTATTACAAAGTGCGAAATAATCACCGGATTGTAAAAATTCCTCAAATCCTATATTTTCTCGTTTAATTTTTTGAATTATATTTTCATATTTTTCAACTTCATCATTTTCGTCATCTTTTGATATTCCAAATCCTAAAGACAACAGTTTTAAAGGAATATGTTCATATTGAGCGATACTTGATAATCTATTTGATAAAGAAGTAGAATACCAAGCCTTCTTTATATCTTTTTCTTTATCCCAACTACTATGAATTTTCATTGCAATTTCAAACTTTTCATCATCGAGCAAATTTTCAACACTCAAAATCTCTTTTAAATTTCCGAATGTAAAAAAGTTTTTGAAGTGATTTTTGTTTTTATCAATATAGTCACTAAAAGATAATTCATCAAACATTGCAAAAAAGAGATTAGGATATTTAAGGTTTTTTTTCTCCTGATGAACAAAAACTTTTTCAAATAAATCAATAGCAATTTTTAAATTTTTATCTTCATCATCAAATGCAATTATTACATCTATCAAATCATCTTGCAGCCAAAATCTTTTATCTTTTAATAAATCATAAGTTAATTTTTTAGATTGCAAAATTATATGCGGATATTTTTGATTAGAAAAATTAGTTTCATACTTCACTTTTTCTAAAAACTCTTTTTCATTTTCATCAATTAAAAAAAGTTTGATTTTTAAATTATTGGGAAAAACAAAATTAATAAATATTCTTTTAATAATTTCTAAATTCAAATCCGAATTTCCCAATATTGCTATTTTTAATTCACTCTTATCTCCATTTAATTTTGCATATTCATAAGGAACAAGTTTAAAAACATATTTGTCAAATAAATCATCAACTATTTCAGTTTTTAACGAGAAAACTTTAATATTTACCAAAACGTTTTTATTTTCAATTTGTTTTATTTCTTCCATTTTTTCAAAGAAAATCTCTCCGATATCCGAATCATCTATATGAATTATCAGTTTCGTTTCTGTCTTTATATCCTTTAATTTGTCAAGAAGTTTTAATGCCGTATCAATATTAATCCTGTCATTCCCAAGTGCAACTATGATATCGATAGTATTTTCAAAATCAAACAAATTAAGTAATTCTTCATTTATTTCTTTTTTTAGAAACACGTATCCTTTTTCCCAAAATTCATCAAAATTTTTATCTTCTTTATCAACTACAATAATATTTTCCTCTCTATTTGAATCTTTAAAATTCTCTAAAAAATTTTTATTAATCTCCCCAAACCCAAACAGGACAATATTCTTATCTTTCAAACTATTTTTCATTAAAAAAACATCCATTTTATTTCTTAATACCAAAACTATAGTCCCTAAAAAAATTACAATAACTATCAATATAAAAGATACCAAAACTTCCAAATTCACTTTATCAGGAGAATTCAACCCGAAATAACTTAAAGTCGTAGTTATACTCTTAAAAAAATCCCCATAAATCTTATAGTTCCCATAAATTCCAAAAATCAAAGCAATACTTAACAAAATTATGCTAAACAATACCTTTTTTCGGTAAAGTTTATTAAACAACAAAAACAATTTTTTCATTTTTTACTCCATTATTATTGGCATAAATTTTTATATTTTTCGTATTTTTTATTAAGATCATAACCGTATTTTTTAAATAAATCCAACATTTTTTTATTATCTTTAAAAGCACAATAATAAATAAATCCGTCATCTCTAATTTTAGCTCCGTGTTCAAATAAAATTTTCATATTTTCATATCTGTGATTTTTAAATGCGTAATGTAAAGGATAGTCAGTTTCATAACCTATTTTTACAACTTGATTAACATAACTTTCGGGAGCTACTTTTAATATTAATTTTAAAAGTTCGGGTGAATCCGCCGAAGCGCTAAATACGATATTAAACCCGAAGTAAGGATTAATATAATGAGTAAAAGCTCCATAATCCAATAATGCTTTTGTTAAAGGGTAATTATCTTTTGCAACCGCAATATAAACCGGTCGCCCTTTCGTATTAGGGTCTGCTCCTTGTTTTAAAAATCTAATAGCTTTTATAGTTTCATTATTTTCCGCAGCCTCTGTTAAAGAATTATTCAAATATTTTTCGTAAATCAACTTATTAGGAATCTTAAAAGGACAATAAACTTGAAGATTTTTCGAAAGTTTATATGCTGTGGGAGGATAAGTTTTTAGATAATAACAAATTAAATATTCCTTCTTCAAATTTCCTATATAATTTTTTAATAAATATACTTGATTACTTTTATAAGCAAGTACTAAAGCAGTATCGTAATCTTCTAATTGTATAGCAAGATTAACCGCTCTTTTACAAACATCTTTTTCTTTAGTTATTCTACATTTCGCTACGTTATCTTGCAAAGTGTTTGTTTTAAATTCATCAAAAAATTTTCCCTTATTAATAAAATAAATCGGGAAAAATTTGTTTTGTAATTTTCTGTTTTTATACTTTACAAGATATCTTAAAATATCTTCGTCACCGTCACTCAAAAGCGTTTCTATAGATTTATCGCTAAATTCATACCCGAATTTGAGGCATTCTATAATGTCCTTTTTCTTATTCAATCCTACAATATAAAGTTCATCTCTTTTACAATTCAACGATGAAGCGAATATAAAAGAAAACAAAAAAATAATAGATAAAATTTTTTTCATTTATCTTTCCTTTAAAAATTCTAAATTAAAAATTATCCCAAAAGCCCCAATCTTTTAATTCTTTATAAATTTTTTCGTCTAAATGCTCTTTTGCATAATTTTCATCTTTTCTATTTTATTAATACACAAATTATTCAAATCAAATAGATCTCTAAAGCACAGCACACTTATATTATATTTTAACAAATTTTTTATTTACAATATCTCCATTCACAGGTAGTGGTAGTTAGTAGCTTTTACTGGGAAGTATATAAATGGCGGAGAGGGCGGGATTCGAACCCGCGGTGGGCGTTAACCCACACACGCGTTCCAGGCGTGCGCCTTAAACCACTCGGCCACCTCTCCAGGGATTGAAATTATATCATTTTTCTTTCAGTTTATTTATAATTGTCTCAAGAATTATTTCATCATCTTTAGCCGGAGCTTTTATTACTTCTTTTTCTCCGTTTTCATATTGAATAGAAATATTTTGTCCGTAGTTTGAAATAGCTTTTATACCTTTTTGCTGTGCTAAAACTTTTATTTTTATCTTTTCTATGAAGTTTTGAGTAGGTGTATCTATTTTTCCGAATCTATCGACAATCTCTTTTTCGATTTCAAACACTTCTTTTAACGTTTTGGCACGTGAGAGACGTTTGTATAAATCAAGTCTCAGTCTGTCTTCGGTAATAATTTTATCGCTAAGATATGCGTTGATATTTAGCTTAACCTCAACTTCGCTCTCTTCTTTTTTCTCACCCAACATCTCTTTTAAGGTATCCTCGAGCATTTTGATATACATCGAATACCCAACCCCTTTAACCTGGCCGGACTGCTCGGCACCTACGATATTTCCTCCGCCTCTAATTTCAAGGTCTTTAAGAGCCAAAACTTGTCCGCTTCCGATAAACGAATTCTCTTCAAGAGCCAAAAGTCTTTTTTTGGCATCTTCGCTTAACTCTTCTTTATCTTTTACCAAAAAGTAAGCATACCCTTCGTTTTTACCGCGCCCCACTCTTCCTCTTATTTGATGTAAGTCCGCTATTCCGAATCTATCGGCGTTTTCTACGATTACGGTATTGACATTAGGAATATGAATCCCGCTTTCTACGATAGTAGTCGTCAAAGCCAAATCGTATTTTCCGTTTATAAAATCAACAAGCCCTTTTTCTATCTGACTCGGAGTCATTTTGGCATGAAGAGTTAGGATTCTAAGATTTGGCAACAGTTCTTGAAGTTCTTTTTTCTTTTGTTCGATATACGCAATATTGTTATAGATATAAAAAATCTGACCGCCTCTTCTGATTTCTCTTAAAATCGCTTCTTTAATTAAATTTTCATCCCACTCTTTTACAAACGTTTTGGTCTCTTGTTTGCCTTTTGGGGCGGTTTCGAGAGTTGAGATTGATTTTATTTTGCTAAGAGCCATATTAAGAGTTCTTGGTATAGGCGTAGCGCTCATATATAAAGTATGTACGTTTTTAGCGAATTCTTTGAGT
>Ga0256834_1000642_pt1 | contig 24824 bp, 38 predicted proteins | sample 4281140metaG_FD_190536 | JGI IMG/M metagenome (GOLD analysis project Ga0256834, IMG submission 190536) | Hydrothermal vent microbial communities from East Pacific Rise, Pacific Ocean - 4281-140 | ecosystem: Environmental > Aquatic > Marine > Hydrothermal vents | place: Pacific Ocean: East...
CGGTTTAATGATTGTTAGTATTATTTTCTTCAAATTTCAAAAAATATTTAATAAAGCCCTATTCATACTATTAATATTAGGGAGCCTAAATTTTATTACTTTTATCAATCAATATAATTTAACTTTAAGCTTGGGATTTGGAAATTTTCGTTTTATTAATCTACAAGTCTATTCATTAACATTGTTGATTTTATATTCCTTCGTCAATAGAAAAAAAATAAAAATACAATATATCAAAATCTTTGGAAAAACAGAACAAGAAATTATTAATGAAAAAAAATCTCTTACTAAAATGTTCAAAAAAAAATTTCAGGATTTAAATGAAAAAGAAATTAATGATAAATTATAATCACAAAAACGAAATACCCAAAATAGTAAAACGAAATGCCCAAAAATTTCAGGCGGTTTTTTGTGAATCCAAATATATAAAATAAACTTTAAACCGTAATTAATCACGGTTTAAAGTTTATTGTAAGGGCTTCTATTTTTGATTTTCCGGACTTACGGACTTTTATATCATTGCTATACCACCCAAATTCCCGTCTATATTTGTCGAGTATTGGATTCGGATAACTTGACAATATAAACTTACCTTTTAGCTTAGAAAGTGTATCTAAAAGCAAATTAAAGTGTTCCTGCGTATATCCACCATAGTGCCCTTGATGAGCACCAACGTAAGGCGGATCAATATAGTAAAACGTTTCCGGACGGCCCCACAATTAAACCTATTTTCCACTGCATATCTTCAACCGGCAATTCTGCCGTATGCTCCCAGTTTGCGCCACTCTCGGCGTTAAAAAGGCTCTTCACTCGATTCGCACGGTAACTGTCAAAGTCCGCCGTGCTGTGTTTAACTTTTATTTTCATACGTTTACAATTTTTAGTTTATATCCCTTTTTCTTTAATTCTTCAAACACCTTCTTTTGGTGCTGCTCGCTTTCACAAATCACAATGACGCCCCATTGTGGTTTGTATTGATATTTTTTCTTTGCCATAATTTTATTTTGTTTTAATTTTGTGCTACCACAATAAAAGGGAATACCCCACACAAACCGAAAGCTTTTGCTCTCGGCACCTGTGTGGGGTATTCCCTTATACTTTTATTGTGGTTAATTAAGGTAGAAGGTGTCGGGGGCTTTTTTATGCCCCTAATTTATTTCTTGGTTACTATTTTTAGCGTGCCGTTATCATTCCATAGATCACCTACATTAAGCTTATCAGCCGACGTCGGCAAATTGGGTATATTTAGTGTTTTAGCGTATATATATAATATCTCTGCATCCATATTACCCTCAATTATGGACTTCCCGTTTTTAATATTTCCGAGATATAACATATTACTTTCGGTTTCTTTACCGGCATTTTTGCCTATGTATATATTATTATCGCCGTTTTTGTGAGATGTCCCTGCATTGATGCCGACGGCAAGGTTATAACTACCTAAGGTTTGGAATAAGCTCTCTTTGCCTATAGCTATATTATAACTACCGGTTATTTTTTGACCTGCAGAATAACCAAAAGCTAAATTATGATGCCCCGACGTGTTAAAATATAGCGACCAATTACCAACCGACACATTACCGTTGCCGCCGGTATTCTGATCTTGCGATCCATAGCCAACGGCAATATTATTATCGTTGGCATTCGCATTCTCCAACGCATAATGACCTACTGCAATATTGTATTTTTCGCCTTTCGAATATTTAAGGGCATCAGCGCCTAATCTAACATCGTTTTTATCACTTCTAATTTTAAAATTTTCAGACAATACATCATCACCATCTATAAATGGCACCCACTTACTGCCTTCCGCATTGCCGGGGCTGTAATACCACGTTTTTTGTCCGTTGGCAGTTTTTACAATGCCAAGTTTGTCATTATTCTTAACTTCCGCTAAATTGTTTGGGTCGTCGTTATTCTCAATAATGCAGACCCCAAGTGTTTTTATTATTCCCATATCCTTTTATTTTTCTTTGGTTACTCCTACTACCGATCCAAATGGCGATACAACACCGTCGGTATTGTTTTCACTCCATAAAAAATATTTGCCGGCACCAAGCATTTGCAAAGCCTCTTGCATTGATGCAAAAGATTGTAAACTTTCGGCTGTTTGCAGCTCGGCAAGCTTTGCCTTTTCGCCGTCTGTATAATCGTTACTACTAAGTTGCTTACCCTCAACTTTATCAACCTTTGCGGCAAACAAAGCACTATGGGCATTTTCAGATTTTAAATGATTTTCAAATGTGTCAACGTCAATTTTACTATTGATACTTGCCGGCAGATTATAAATCTTATCCATCGGAATAGGCTCATCTTTATGCCAAAAACTGTTCATCCATGCCCAAAACTGATTTTGGGTGGGTTTTAATCCGGTTTTAAACCAACTTTTTATGGTCTCTATCGGCGTTATCTCAATACCGCCGCCTTCGCGATTATTTACTTGTGTTGCCATAACTAATATCCTTTAAATTGTATATATGCCAATGTATAATAGGGAGGACGGTTCTCATGTGATTGGCCGCCACCCGTTTGTTGTATGTTTAACTGGTGACTGTGCCCTCCTGCGTCGTTGGTATAACCGGGTCTTGAAGTAGAATTAGGTGAACTGTCATTTCCGCCGCCTTTCCAATCACCGGAAGCTTGTATAACATGCCCGTAATGATTATGAATACCACCGTAATCTGTTCCACCCGCGTGCGTATGTGCAGGCATCTCATCTTCGGTAAGGGCATGAGCTTTTTCACCACCGGTTTTGCCAACTTGGTCATAATCGGTATCATTTGCATTATAGCCAACAACAAACCTGCCCCGCAAATCAACCGTGCCGTTTTGACCGTCGCACAAATACCAGCCCAAAGGCAAATCCGACAAATTGCCGGCATACATGCGAATTTCGTCAAGCATAACCGCACTTTGCAAATATGCACGCCTAAAGTCCGCCCAGTTATATTGATTAGCGCCGGAGCCAAACTTTACATACCGTTTTTTATAGGTATCTCTATTGACACCATCGGCATAGGGCATTTGGGTAACTTCTTCCACTATAATAACCGTTGGTTGTATGGCGCCTCCCTTAAAAAAGAACAGCTCGCCGTTCAAAAATACCAGCCCGTCCATAACCGTATTACCAATCATGTCACAGCCGTAAAGTATAGCTTTATCGCCGGCAATACCGCCAAGCTTGTTGAGTAAATCGGCGTGAGCCTCTTGCATAAACTTGAGCGTGTCCTGCTCAAAAGGAAATCCGCCCGGATTGTCTAAAATAACATTATTCATAAGTGTATAATTTTAAATTGTTTAACATCTTGTTTATAAAAATTGATATGCGACCTAATCGCATAGTTTTGTGGTGTCCAGACCTCCGGCGGAACTACCACAATAAAGTCCACCGATGTATCTTCGTAATCGTCCCTGTGGTATATATATACAGATTGTGTCAAAAAAACCGGATGCAGTTCCGCAGTTGTATAGATATACAGACGGGTATATTGGTTACCGTCCATAATGTATATACGACGTTGCTGATTGTCAAAACGGTCGTTTAGACTTTTTTCCAACGAACAAACCTGTCCGGTATGCGACAGTTTATACAAATCTTGTTCGCGGTCTTCACGCCAACGCTCATACATATTTTGAAGCGGCAATATACACACCTTCACAAAGCCCGATAAAACCGGCTTACGCAAAAAAGTAGGCAATAGCGACACCGCTAATTTGTATAGATTAATTTGATACCACATAATTTATATTATCAAAGTTGGGCACTTTAAAGTAACCGCTAACAGGCACTTTTTTTACATCAATGGGCTGCGGTGTCGAGTAACCGCCTCCGGTATCTATCCAACTGCTTTTGGCAACCAGCAGATGCGGTATTTCAACACCTTCTACGGCTTGCAACTTGTCAATCAAATGGGCTAATACCAACTCGCCGTTAAAGGGCAACTCCTTCATGTATGATTGTATGGCTTCTTCCACAGGCTTATTGCCGTATCGTATAGAACGACCGTTACCATCCAATACAAGCGGATTGTAATAAATATCCAATGTCAAATAAAGCAAGTCCGGTAAAAAATTGATGATATTAACACGCGTGCCGGCATATTTAAACCTATCTACATAATGTTCTACGGCGGGTATATATGACGTGTCGATTGGCTGTAACTCGCCGTTGTTTTCACCGGCGATTTTAATAATGATTTTTTTACGATCATCACTCTCTACAACCGCCGCATATTTGATGATTTTACTGGCAGCTATCTGATCAGGTGTCGCACCGGTATTGTCAAATTTGTCAGAACCTGGCAATAAATTAAAGCCGTGCTGGTATTGCAAAATCATATATCTATACCATGGCAACCGGCCTGTTTTTTGCGTAGCTATTTGCTCATCTATTTGTTTACGGTGCCATAACATAAATTGCGACAGTAACGCTATTGCATAACTGATTATATCAAACAAAATGTTTTCAAAACTGACCAACGAAAAAACATCCGAAAAGCTTTGCCCCGGTTGCAGTCCGTAAGCCGCTTGTATATATACGTTTTGCATAAAAGCATCTGTTATTTGCTGTTTAATCTCTTTTTGTGTCATCTTACTATAAATGTATTTTCAATTGTCATATCGCCTATACCGAACATATCGGTAATATCACTGTTATCCCAGTGCCGTAAACGGGTTGCGGGCGGATCATTCTCGGTAAAAAATCGGACAACGGCAGCACGTGATACAGCCACCGGTTTAACATCAAAACCAATAGGCAAATCATCAGTAACGGATATGCCGTTTACAATCACCATATCCAATAAGCCGGACAAATCGCCGGTAAGCTCCAAACATTTATCCAAAATATTTTGTCCTTGCCGTATTTTACTCATAATGCGCCTCTATTTTTATGCGGCCGGTATGGTATAAATCCAAGTCGGTAATTTTTAAACCATCCAAAGCAAAGTTTTGTCGTATTTTATGACGAAACGCCAATAAGTCATCGTCTAATATCATATCTTCAATACCAACGCCAAGCGTAGGCATAAACTTAAAATCTCCGGGCTGTGCCAATAGTATAAAAGCTTTATTTTGCTCCAAAGTATCGCCTACAACCAAACCGGAAACTATTTTACCGTAAACATCATAAACCGGTGCAACTTTTAAATCAAGCACATTGCCCTCATCGGTGTTTGATATCACCTGTATGCCTCTGTCTTTCATTGCAATTCTCCGTTAAATGTGCCGGTTACGGCTCCGCCTCCCGAAGGTGCCGCCAGCCCGTTATAATATACAATACTTGCCTCTTTTACTTCATCAACAACCGCCTGCGCCAACCGGTCGGCAAACTCGTCAATGCTGTTATTCTCGCGGGTCATCATGTCCTGCATAATTTGTTTAATCTTGTTTTTTAGTCTGTCTTTATCAAGTGCCATTTTAAAGTTATTTTAATAGTTGATTAAATTTGGTTTCAACCTGCTGTATCTCCGTAATCGTGTCGGGTAACGGTGTTCCTGACGGCCCCACAGGGGTAAATACCTTAAATTGTTTGAGCAATCGCATTAAATCGTCCAAAACATCTTTGAGAGACACCTGTCCGTTAGCCACCTTTACCTTGCCGTCGGTGCTGTCTATCAATACTTCCAGACCGTTTTGTTTATAACTTATTTTTTCAACTTCATCTACCTTTACAACGGTCAAGTTATCAGGCGCACCGGTATAACTCAACAGGCTTACTTGTGTGCCTGTTTTAGGGATTAATAACAAAGCATCGCTACCGCCTATCGTGCTTTTGAGTTTTACGTCGTCTATTTCCAAACCGCCTGCCAGTTGCACAGTGCAGGTATCACCGCTTACAGCAGTTACCGTCGCCGTTATAGGTGCATAATTGCCATTGTTGGCAATCTCTTGCAAATATTTTTTTATCTCTTTAAGTTTGTGATCCATCAGCCTAATTTTATACCGGGTGTTATAGTTCTTACACCACCCGACGCACTCAATTTGGTTGTAACACTCTCAACATAATACCGGCCCGTTTTGTCCGGATAATCTTCATCCTCTATTATGGCACTGTAACCGGGCTTGCATACCGGTATCAACCAAGTGTCAAAACTCCCTTCATATTTATCCGCCTTACGTTTATTCAAAATGTTCTCTGCCAGCTTTTGCAACGACGCTTTGGGCATGGCGCCCACCTTCATGGTAAATTTATCGCCACCGGTAGTGCCGACAGATACTTTGGTAACCTTTCCGCTGACACCGGTGCTTTCAATCACCACTTCAAACTTTCTACGACTTTTGTCTTTATACTCCAAACTCGATGTCTCGACATTGCGTTGCATGGAATATTTTACCTCGCCTGTTTTTTCTAAATAAGCCGGATGTATATGTAACACTTTATTTTCTGTATCAAACCATATATTTGCATGGGTCTCTTGCTGTATCTTTTTCAATACGTCATAAGCGTCTGCCTGCCGTATGGTAAATTTTTCATAGGTAATACCATAATCGCAATTTACCGTATAGCCATCGCCAATTTGGGCACATAAATAGTTCGCAATTTGTTTGATGTCGGTATTTTTAAGCTGTTTGTCCGCAACCGGTTTACGAAACAAGAACAGAGCGTCTTCACATCGTATCTTGATACTACCGTCAGATACAATAATATCCGTTACATATCCGGTAAATTCTCTTTGCAGGTTGTCGTTATAACCCAAGTCAATTATAACCTGCGATCCACGACGGATTTTACCTTCCAAATTCAGCGGTTTGTTTAAGATATATTCGGGCAATACAATAGTGGCCGTATCTGCTAAATTATTCACACTCGACACAATTTCAACCTCCGACAATAAGGCTAATTTATATCGGCGACCGTCTGTATTAAATTGTATGTTCCACTCTATCTTTAACATTTTTGGCTTTTTGGCTATCTGCCTTTTACATCTTTTTTTATTGGTTTATATTTTAAAGATGCCTGCCCAATCAGACAGGCATCTTGTAAATTAGATAATTACTTTTTAGGTTTTATGATTTTGTCTCTTGGTTTTGCCGTATGCTTTTCCGACAATTTTCTTACACGTATCAGCTCTACCTGTTTATAAATATATCTGTCTATCAGTAAAGCCTCGTTGTATAAGGTGTCAGTTCCTGCATAATGTAGTTTGCCGATAACTTTATGACATAACGTATCGGGCGGGCTGTAAAAAGTCTTTACGCCCATAAAACCACCCGTATCCATAACTACATAATCACCGGCAACAACGGTTGTCTCCAACTCAAAAGAGTGGTTAAAGGTCAAAGTTTCCATAACGGAATAGTCACCGGCTAAAACATAAGTTTTAACCTCCGAATTTTGTCCCGGGTCGCTGTGACTGTGTGCGAACCCCGTGTAACTGACAAACGCTATCAGTAACATAAAAAGGACAGCTCTCGCTTTCATAAATTCTTTTTAAATATTTTTAGTGCCTTATATATCGGTGTTTTTTGACTTCTCTTGTTAAAATCACCACGGGTATATTGCAAGGTAAACTCGGCAACTTCATCCGCTGTATATAAGTCAAACTGCTTTATCAAATAAAGGCGAATTACCTCCTTAAAGACTATCATAAATACAATGATGATAATGCCAGCCACTATTATAGCAGTTTGGTTTTCAGATAAAAATTCAAATAGTTGTTTCATAATACACTTTATTTAATCGTTTATTTCCAATAATAATTCATAGTCAAAATCGCTATATGCTTTGATCTCATACGCCTGCACGTTTTCGCCTTTGGTAAACGGGAATGAAAAATCTTCAATCACGATATAATCTATACCCAGTAGTTGAAACGGCTCCGCCTGCACTTTTATACGCCGGCCGGCTGTCAAAAACGCTCTTAATTTTTCAAAGTCTTTCCGGGGGAAACACTCCGATACATCACCGGTCAATATAGATCCTATCAAAGCACCGGTAATGGTTATTTCATAATCGCCCTGGTTCCAATATTCTTTGATAGAACCGGTCAGTTTTTTAGTATTGTTTTTGGTACTGTGTGCTTTGGCAACATTGCGCTTAACTACGGTATGCTTGCCCGATATACTTATCATAGGTTCATAAGGAAACAACCATTTTTTACCGTCCAGTTCAAACCACAACGGAAAGAATTGCTGCTGTGCGGGCAGTGGATTGTCGGCACGCCAAACGGGTAAATCATCAAAACCCGTTTCGCCTGCCTTTGGCTTAACCTCTTTTTTGAGCGGCAAAAACGGAATGGGTGGCAACACGTGTTTCATCAACTCGTTTTGCACGGCTCTAAAACGTGGTATGTTCACCTTTGAACCTACCAAACTTGCAAATAATATGTCTGTGTTTGTCAATCCCATTTCTAACTTTTAAAAATCTAACTACCGGTAGTGCTTGCCATGGCCAATAAACGCAAAAACGCATCGGCGGTTTCAGCCTCTATATTTTTGGCACTTTCTTTATAATCCCTGCCCGATACTTTTATCATTTCCACCAAGCTTTTTAAGTTGATGGTTATGTATTTGGTTTGTCTGCCACCGGTAGCAATATTCTGATTGGTTTTTTTACCTTCATTATTTTTTGTAGTTTCATCATTATTACCTAACAGACTTCCTAAAACGCCCGGCTTTTTTGGTGCGGAAATACCGGACTGCGAGCCACTTGTGCCGGGTTGCGACTTCCAATGAACAGAATTAATAGCTTTATTAAATTCCTCTTTTGCTTTTATTGTAGTCTTTTTTAAGTCGTCATAAGCCTTTGTAATAGCTTTTTTTCGTTTTTCCATATCTGCGTTGATTTTTTTAATCATCGCATCGTTTTCTTTTTCATCACCTAAGCCAACGGCATTTTTAAACTTATACCAAGCTATTTTCATCTTGTCAAGTCCAATCATAAAAGCATTAAACAAACTCAAATAATACAGTTTACCGGCTAATACAAAAGCTTTAAGGGTTAGCTTGGCGCCTTTAATAGTATGATACCATGCCTCGCCCCAACCTTCTGTTTTACTTGCCACCCACATAATGGCAGAAGCAAGTGCACTCACAAACAAAATGATTTTACCTATTGGGCTCATGTTCATCACAAAGTTGAGACCTTTTTGTGCCATAGTCCACAGCTTTGTAGCGCCGGTAACAATCTTTGACGAAATGGCTTTTGCCTTATCAATAGCTATCGAGCGTTTTGTCCAAAGCACATGAGCCTGATAGGCAAGCGTTAAAAAGCCGATGCCGTAAGCCAGACCTACTACAATAGGATTTCCGTCTTCAAATAAGTCTATAAGCCAACTCAAAGCATCAGCTACACCGCCAACAACAACTGATAAAACCGAAAAAACAGGTATTAATAATTTAGATAAAACACCCCCTACTTTTATAGACAAATAGGTAATATTGCTCCATAACTCTTGGATATTAAACATAGGGTTTTTGGCTTTTTCAAAAGCCTTTTCCGTTTCGCCTTGCGACTGTGCTGTGGCTTGCAATGCTTCTTTTAACTTATTACTATCCGATGATAGTGCCATAAATGCCGACCGTGCTTCTTTATCAACCAAACCGATTTTTGCCAAAAAATTTGACTTGTTTTTGTCGGTCATACCGTCCAATTTTGACTGCAATTGCGAAAAAATTTCGCCCATATCTTTAAGCGTGCCGTTTTTATCAAAAATAGAAACCCCCGCTTTTTCAAGCCCTTTTTGAATATTACTCTTACTCAAAGCCGAAAAGGCATTTTCTAAAAGCATAGTCGATTTTTCCGCTTTAAAACCCTTACCGGTCATATACGCAAACAAACCGGCAGTTTGTTTATAAGTTACCCCGAGCGACTTACCCGAAGCAATTAATGTAGGCATATAATTGGCAAAGTCTTGAAACTCACCGGCACCTACTCTTTTAGCGGCAAAAAAGGTATCCAATACCTCTTGTGCGTTGGCATTTTCTTTACCAATTAATGAAAGCGATTGAGCCAAAGCACCGGATACAATATTTACGTCCGTAAATCCTGCCTTAGAGCCTTTAAGCGAAGCTTTTAAAATATCTTGTGACAGAGCAACATCACCGGTTTGGGACAATATTTTTTCATAAGCATCGGGAACTGTCGCCAAACTAACTCCGGCTTCTCTTCCCATATCCATCAGATTATTACGCAACTCTTTTAGCTTTTCATCTGACAGCTGGGCGGTAGTATTAACCTTTGCCATACCTTCATCAAATTTTAAAGCCATTTTGCCGGCACTAAACATGGCTATTCCTGCCTGTGCAACCGGATTAGTTATAACTTCCGAAAATGGCAAAGCGTTTACGGCACTTTTTAAATTCCGTTTAAACTTGCTGCCGTTTATGGTTTCAAATTTTCTGATCTCTTTTTCCAGCTTCTTTATTTCTGTATTATACTTGCGGATAGTTTCAATACTCTTTTGCGGTATCCAATCTCGCTCTTGTTTTAGGTGTTCTAACTTGGCCCGTAGAGCACCGACAGAATTGCCGGTTGCCTTCATTACTTTTTTTACATCAAGACTTTGCTTTTCCAAACGAGCAAAAATATCCAACGTTTTTTCGCTGGTTACACCTATTTTTTGTAACTTTGAACTGAGTTTGTCGTTAAGTGATAAAGTATATTCTAAAACGTCCGTCATTATGTTTGAATTTATTATCAGCGTTTTTACCCTATTAATACTATTCAGGATTATCGCTTTTATAGTGCAAAATATTGATGTTATATTCGGTGCAATTCTTGCGCTTATACTTATTGTTATTGCTTTTCCGGTATCGCCCTATGTTCAGGCATGGCAATTAAAACACAAACAACCTGTCATGGCATTTTTGTTGGTTTTATTCCCCACACTTTTATATATGCTTGCGGCTTTTATCTATTTTTATATGCCACGCCACTTGTGGACGCTTTAATTTTTTTCTTTTTCCTTACCCCTTATATATTCAAGCTCTTTTAATCGCATCGCCCATTCTTTATCTGTAAGGGCGTCCGGGTCATCGATACGCATATAGTAGCGCAACTGGGCGTTACTTATGCGTATCCAATCGTCCGGGCGAACCTCCGAAGCCCTTAAAGCTTTTCCAACTTTGCTTCTTTTACTTGAATAATCTCTGACAATTTACCGCTGACAGCCAAAAAATAACTGTCGTTGGTTTTTAGCTCTTCATCACCGGCAAGCCAGCAACCGTTTAAGATAATCTCATTAAACTTTAACGGATCTTTGCTACCGACACTCGATGCGTAGCTCAATGTCTTTCTATCGGGCGAACGTAGGTATGCCGATTTGTCATCGACACTTACCTTAAACACATCGCCGTATTGTTCTTTCCACGCATGTATTTGCTCTTTACTTACTTTCATATCACACTTGGTTTTGAAGTTTTAGAAATACAATAGGTAAGGTAATTTCCATAAATTTGTCCCCCTGTTTAATTTCCTTGCTCGCCTCGGTAAAACGAATACCGACGGCACGGTCTTTGGTAATGGGATCGGGCGGATTGCCATAAGCAAATAAGCCGTCAAGCGACAAACCCAATATACTGCCATTGCCGGCTTTTACCAGTGCCTCGTATTCACTTTGCAACATCGTGATTTCGCCTTCGTAAGACACATTGCCACTTTGTATGCTGTGCGGAAAGCGCCCTTTGGCATACAATGCCTCACGCTCAATTTTTTCAGAGTATTTAACACCTCTGATGCCGGTAATATCTCTACCGCCAAGTATCAGGGTCAAGTCTGCCCATTCATATTGTCTGCTGTCAAACATAGTGCTAATTATTTAAGTTTACGTTATATCCTAATTTGACATCCAACCAACGCAACATACCTTTGGGACGAATTTGCAATAGCATTTCAACCCTTCCGGTTTGTGCCACGTTTTTTGTGGTGTCTATTTTTGCTTTTACACCCAAATCTTTCGGGTTGGTCTTATCTACGGATAACTCGCCTTTGGCAGTCATCTGCATATAAACGGCTGTCTCCACATTACCCTCCAAAGTGCCGGCATATATTTCGCTGACAGTGCCGTCATTATTCAAATCAAAGTCATCTAATATAGCTTCACTCAATATATTGTGGGCAATACGGTAGGCTTTGTCGGCAACACGTCTGCGGGTGATGTGGCTGTAATCATCATCTAATCCGGTAGCCAAAGGATCATCGGTAAAATAATAACCGCTTTTTCGCACATGTGTGCGGTAGGTGATATAGCCTTTATCGTGCAGAGCAGCAACATCGTAATATTCAACGGGCATATCTACAATATAAGCGGTGGGTGTTGCCAACGAACCCAATCGCACTTTGCCGGCATTCTCCTGCACGCCTATGGCGGCTAATCTTCCGGCTAATATGTGCGTGTCTGTCCCGTAAGTAACAGGCGTATCACTCGTTTTTTTGCTGTTACCTATAAAAATACCTACACGGTTTTTATCATCTTCATGCAGGTTGGCAAGATCGGTATCATTACCTGTAAACATATAGCCCTCTAACAGCACAAACAAAGGTGCATAGTTTTGATTGGTATAGTTCTCGGCAAATGTTTGTGCCTTGGCTTTTGCCAAAGTTACATCTTCGTCAAAACCGTTTGCCGTATTGGTAGGCTGTGTGGCAGGACTGTATTTGGTAAACAGCAAACTCAACTTACCGTTGGCGGCATCCGGTAACTTTTTTGCCGGAACCTTGCCGGTAGTAGCATCTGGCGTAAACCAATCACTTACTTTTTTATTTCGGTCAAAACCCATTAGCCAAAGCTCCGTGCCTTCGCCGGCTTCGGCATAAAACTCTTGCAAAGCTTTATACAGCACATAATTATCCGTGTCCGGAACTATGCCCAACTTGGCAACATCTTGCATTCCCTTTACTTTGTAAGGAACTTCTAAATCAAACTTACCGGCAACCGCAGTGGCACTCGCCAATAAGCCGAATATACCGTCATCGGTAGGAACTACCGTGTGCATATTACCATTGCTAAATATGATACTTAATCCGGGTAACATAGCTTATTTATTTGGGTTAGTATTAGTCTCTTTGTCATTGCGGGCCCCAACTCGTTGGGGTGTGGCAATCTCTTTGTTCTTTCCGGCTTCGGCTCCTTTTTTCTTTGCTTCTTGCTCGGCTTTGGCTTTTGCTTCTGCTTTTTCAATTGCCTTGATTTTTTCAACCACTGCTTTTTTTACCTTTACGGTATTGATACCTTCGGCAATGGTTTTTACTTCGGCAATGGTTTTGGCTTGGGCTATTTCGGCCAAAATAGCTTCCGTAGTTTTGGTATCATCACTTTTTACAGTGTGTTTTTCAACTTTTTTTACCGCTTTGTTTTTAAGCGTTACGGCGTGATTTTTGGCATCTGTTTCGGTAAAGAATTTATGCCCGTCTGCTGTTTGATAATACGCCTCGATATCGGGGTATTGTTTAAAAATTGCATCCATAATTTTTCTGGTTTTTATTATTTTCTTTTGGTTAAATTATTGACCACAATCAAAAATCCTAATCCTACAAACAAATAAACAATATATACGGGCTTAAATGTAGCCCCTTCGGATTTATAGTCCGTTTCTTTTTTACTGTCCTTTATTTTGGTATCTGCGGTTTTATTTTCTTTTCGCTGATACGGATTGATTTTAAACTGTGGTTTCTGCTTACATACGGTTTGCTCGGTAATGCCGTTTTTAGTTTTTATTTGCAAGGCAAGGTTGGTGCTGTGCCGTTCGTAAACAGTATCTATATCCGGGTCAATTTGCCGGTTGTTAAATGTTATACTGTCGGGCTCAATCTGCACAATACGCACACCTTTTTCAACCACTTGTTCAACGGTATGTATTTTGGTTTTTGTGCGTTGTTTTTCGCTGTGCTTGCTCGTGGTCTTTAACAAACCGCATCCGGTTAGTGTGAGCAACAACAATATTATTAGTAACTTTCTCATAAACGTTTATAAGCTAATAATCGGCTTTTGGGGTATGCCGATATTTTTACCTGATTACTTTGGTTACCGCCCAGTATATAAATATGTGTGGACGTTTGTCTGATAAAAAAACCTACATGTCCTTTCCAACTTTGCGGACTTTCGCGCCACAATACTACCACATCGCCTTGTTCTGGCGTGTAAACGGTTCTGCCTACGCTCAACCAACTGCGTGCTGTCAGTTTGCCGCTATACGGCTTGCCGGCTTGCTTGGCTACCCAGTTTACAAAAGCACTACACCAGCTTGTCTCATCGTGCAATTTGGAACCGTCAAAACCCAAGTCGTTAAAATACTTTAAGACTTCCGGGTTATCTCTACTTCCGGCAACTTCTTTGATGCCATATTGACTTAAAGCTATATGTAAAGTATCTTTTGTCATTGCTTCGGCTTGCCGTTTAGTTGTTTGAATTTTTGCAACTCGGCCACCAAATTACGGTTGGTTGTAATCAACTTTTGATTAGTCTTTACCAAGTCTCGGTTGGTTTCCATAAGCTTTTGATTGGCGGCTAACAACTCTTTGTTATGTTGCATCAATACGTCTATTTCTCTAATGGAATTGTTGAGCCGTTCGCTCATATCATCTAAAAGGTCTTGATAATATTTTGCCGCCTGCATCTCGTTTTCTGTCCGCATACGTATGATTTCTTGCCGGTTTTTTGCCCGGGCAAGTAACCACGCTAATAAAGCGGTAACTACGGGAGCTACAATAAGGCTTAATACTTCGCTACTCATACGATTAGGTTTTTTATGGTTAAGATGAAACACTACCGGCGTCTATTTCACTCCCCTGTTTCAGGGTTCTTTTCAATTATACGGTGCATCCCGTCTGTCACGGATGCCCGAAGGCAGCAACGGAGTTCCACCGTTTTTGACAGCACCGTAAATCCGGTATGTTTCAATTGCTCCCCGTGGTGTCAATTTAAGTTAGTAGTTCCCCCATGCTTTCGCACAACTACTAACCCGCAATGGTGGCACGGGCGGGCGCAAAATCTTTATAGTATGGCGCCTATTTTTTTGTTTTGGAAAGGCGTCACTATATAATAGTGTCTGTAAGACAATTCATTGGCTTGGTTGCGCGGATTGTTTTCGGCTTTTATAAAATACTGGCGAGTAACACCTGTTTTTTTAGCCACAATACCTACGGCAAAAGCTACGGAAGCAACTTTATCACCATTTTCTTTGATAGCACCAAAAGCTTTTTTCACTTTGTTGCTGTCATAGATAGGCATCACCGGATAGGTATGCAATTCAAAACCTGCAATTACAGGTTTGGGCTTACCCTGTGTATAGTCCACCAACAAGTTGCCGAAACGCTCACGGTCAAGCAATAAATCGTTCCAATGGTCATCGTTGAGCACCAAGCGACGTTTATCATCGCCCCATCCGGCTTTATCGCAGGCTTTTTTAAGGGCAACCAAATCGTTATATGTCAAACGCTTGCGTCCGGTTCCGTCATCATCGCCGGTAGCTTCCAATACAGGTGTAGCAGCCGTATGTTGCAACGGAGCCAAAGCGTGAATGGCTTTTTTAAACTTATTGACTACAATGCTGCGCACAGCAGCTTTGGTAGCCGTGTCAATAATGTCATAACTGGCGCCTATGATTTTATCATCAGGCAACGAAACTACTTTTGTTTGATACTTATCCAACGTAATCTCAATAGTGCCGTCGGCATATTGTTGATACGGGATAGGATATGTATTGTTGTTGATTAATACATCAACTTCAAATTCTGTTTCGGGCACATATATCTTATTAATCTCTGACAAGGTGCCTTTATTGATTTGCGATACATCAACGTTCATCTCGGGAATACCGTTCAAAAACGATGCTTCGTCTGACTTGTCAAGGTTTTGGATCACTCTGTCCAACCATACTTCTGGAAAATTTGCAGGCATAATTCTTATTTTTTAGTGAATAAATTTTTATATCCTTCAGGGTTGCTGGCCTTAAACTCTAATTGCTCTTGCAAGCTGAGCTTTTGAAAATCATCAACCGTTTTTACTTCTTTGACACCGCCTTGCTTAATGCCTCCGGCTAAGCTTTGTTTGGCGGGTAAATTGTTTAAAGTGGATTGTAACAACGAAAAGTTGGCTACACCCAAGTTTACAAAATCGCTTTTTTGGTCGGCGGTAATTTTGCCTTCCTTTACAGCGGTATCAACCATATCATTTATGGCTTGTAATTGTTCTTGCTCTTGCTTTGTTTTAATAGCGGCAAGTTCGTTCTCAACGGCTTTTTTTTGATTGCTAAGCTCTATCACTTTGGCGCTCAAAGTAGCCGCATCTAATTCGGTGCCCGCACTATAACCTAATGCAATGAGGGCACTGTCTAAAAGTTTGATTTTCATATCTTCTTTTTTTTCGGGTTTTTCTTTGTGGAGACGCCCAACTTGGTTTGGGCTGTGAATACGCCCAACTTGGGCGTCTTTACCTTCCATTTGCAATGAAAGGGTAAGTTGTTTTACTTCATCATCTGTAAGCAGTTCGCCGGTTTCTTTGGCATATAATCTGATAGCATTGCCGTTGGACGGCACGGCTACGATGCTGACTTCCATAAGCTCACATTTTTCCAATACGATTTTGTCGCCTATCAGCTTCATATCCTCACGGCTAAACAATATACCCATACTACAAGCCCGGATAAAGCCTCGCTCAACTTTACCGGCAATTACTTGCGCTTTTTCATCTTCCGGATCAAACTCCGGAACACCGCTTAGCGTGTTCTCATCGCGCTGTAAATCTTTCCAGCGACCTATGGTATTGGTCGTTTCATTCCAATGACCGTCCAACATCACCGGATTTTTTTCAAAACGGGTAATATCTATACCGGCAGTCCGGATGCTAAATCCGTAACTGTTATCTACGCGTTGGTCATTAAAAATAAATCTGTCGGGCATATCGCATAATTATTTTACGCAAATATGCCTCACAATGCAGTCGGTTCGTAAAAGTTGTAAAGTAACTTGACAATTTTGTAAAGTAACTTGACAACTTTTTTATTTCAAAGCCATTTTAAACCAACTTTGCAGTAAAAGACTGATTATGGGAAAATCAAAAACAAAAGAAAAAGAATTTGCCAAAACTTTATATCTCGACCCTAATAATGTATTAACCATTAAAGAAATTGCCGAACGGGTAGGCGTGCGACCTAATACCGTGAGCAATTGGATCACGTCGGAGCGTTGGGACAAAATGCGCAAGTCGCTGATGGTTACCCGTAAGAAAATGATAAGCGACCTATATGACCAACTCGAATGGCTTAATAATGATATAAAGAAACGCAAAAATAAAGTGGCCACCAATGGCGAAGCCAATACCATTGCCGTTATTACTACCAGCATCAAACGCTTGGAAAGCGAAATATCCATTGCCGAAGTTTACGAAGTGGCAACCGACTTTTTACAATTTATCAAACCGCAGCACCCGCAGTTATTTAAGAAACTGATACCGCTGTTTGACGCCTACATTAATACTAAACTAAACTGATATGACTAAGGCAGAGAAAAAAAGGTATTTACAACTGTGGCAACAATTTAGAGATAACAGTTACCGCAATACGCCTATTGACCTAAACGAAACCGAACTCGAAAAAAAAAGACGGGTAGAAAAACTTGAAAAAACACCGGAACAATGGTTTGCTTACTACTTCCCCGAATTTTATACCGCAGAGCCGGCAGACTTTCACAAAAAAGCAACCCGCAGGGTATTAAACAACCCCGAATATTACGAAGTCCGCAGTTGGTCACGTGAGCTGGCAAAGTCCACCCGCACCATGATGGAAGTGCTTTATCTGACACTTACCGGCAAAAAGAAAAATGTAATAATGATAAGCGATACGTTGAGCAATGCCGAACGCTTATTGTTGCCCTACAAATCCATTTTGGAAGTAAACCAGCGTATCATCAACGATTACGGCAAACAACAAAGTATCGGCAACTGGGAAAGCACCGAATTTATCACACGCAAGGGGGTATCGTTCCGAGCACTCGGCGCAGGACAAAGCCCGCGGGGAACAAAAAAGGATGCCGTCCGACCGGACGTTATCTTAATTGATGATATTGATACAGACGAAGAAGTGCGTAACCCCGACAGAGTTGCCGAAAAGGTCAAATGGATCAACAAGGCACTGATACCCACCCGATCTATTTCGGTGCCGTTGTTGATTATTGCCAACGGTAACATCATTGCAAAATACTGCGTGATTACCGAACTGGGCAAAATGGCGGATACTTGGGATATTGTCAATATACGAGACGAAAACGGTAACAGCACTTGGCCCCAAAAAAACACCGAAGAGCTGATTGACAGGGCATTGAGTAAAATCCCGTGGAGCGCCGCACAGCAAGAGTATTACAACAATCCAATTTCGGAAGGCGATACGTTTAAAGAAATATATTACGACCGCTTACCACCGCTAAGCCGGTGCAAGCAAGTAATTATTTATGCCGACCCCGCCACCAGCAATAAAGACCGCGCCACCAAAACCCGACAGGCAAGTTTTAAATCAGTGGTATTAGTAGGCGCCATCGGCATCAAAAGATATGTATATAAGGTATGGCTCGATCAAGCCAAAAACGCCACATTTATAGACTGGCTCTACGAAGCGCACCTTTACGCTATTGAGCATAAAGCCGATACTCATAAAATTTATATTGAAAACAACTCGTTGCAGGATCCTTTTTACCAGCAGGTATTGCTACCGCTGATTAAGGAACGCGGCAAAACATTTGGTATTATGTTGCCGGTTAGCGAAGATAAACGAAAAAAACAAGACAAGTTCTTTCGTATAGAAGCCACACTCGAACCGCTAAACCGCTTGGGCAACTTGATCTTTAATATCAAAGAAAAAAACAACCCGCACATGCAACGTATGGAAGACCAAATGCTGGGCGTATCGCCCAAAGCAAAGATTATGGACGGCCCCGATGCACTGGAAGGTGCCGTGTGGATTATCAATAAAAAAAATTACCAACGCAACACTACCTATGTAGTGCAAAAAGTAAACTCACGAAAATATTAAGATTATGTTTTTAACCTACAAAGATTTAGGCACCACGATGTATGGCTACCAAATACATCAAATAACAGAAGGCAACGACACTATTGTAGAAACAGCACTTGCCGCTGCCGAAGAAGAGATTAGAAGTTACCTTACCGGTAATAACAAAAAAGAATGGCTCGACGGCCGCATCCGTTACGATGTGGACGCTATTTTAAATGCACAAGGAAACAAACGCAACCGGCTACTTGTCAAACACGGTGTTACCATAGCTAAATGGTGGATAGTTGATTTGGCAAATGTCGATATTATCTATCAGCAGGCAAAAGAACGTTACGACCGGACAATTGACTGGCTGACCAAATTGGCCGCCGGCGAAATAACATTGTCCACCTTGCCGGTATTACCCGACGACGCACCAAACCAAAACAAAGAACCTTTTAGGTTTGGCAGCAGAAAAAAGTTTAACCATGAATTTTGAAATTAGATTTTAGAAATTAAAATTATGAAAAAAGCACACTTTAAAGCACCCAACAAAAGCGTAAGAATGGTAAAAAAACCTGTTTACAGCCCCAAAATAGTTACCAAAAGTATATCGCGCACCCGTCAAGACATAGCTACTTGGCAAGCCGCCCTGCGGCTAACACAAGTAGAAGAAAATCCAAAGTGGTTTAAACTGCAAAACCTTTATAAAGAAGTTTTGCTCGATGCCTTGTTTACATCGCAATACAATAACCGGCGGCTCAAAACTTTGTCGCGGCGTCCGGTGTTAAAAAAAGCCGGAGGCAAAATAGATCAAAAACAAACACAAGTATTGCAAACCGCTAAATGGGCAAACGAAATCAACCGCCATATTTTTGACACCCGGTTCTTTGGCTATTCGTTGATAGAATTTTCGTTTGACGAAACAGGCTTGCAAGTAACCGAAATACCACGTGCCAATATTGACCCCAAAAACGGCATTGTATATCCCGATTTATCCAAAGATGATAAAATCGAATATCGCAACACCAAAGAATACGGTATTTGGCTTTTGGAGTTCTTAAACAACGATGACCTTTACGGATTAATTAATAAATCTATTCCGCATATTTTATTCAAACGCTTTGCCCAAAGTGCGTGGAGCGAACTGGCCGAAATATACGGCATACCGCCGAGAGTGCTCAAAACAGACACGCAAGACCCGGTTGCATTGGCACGCGGCGAACAAATGATGAAAGATATGGGCGCCGCCGCTTGGTTTATCATCGACGAAAGCGAACAATTTGAATTTGCCAAAAGTGCCCCAACCAATGGCGATATATATGCCAACCTGATCAACCTTTGCAACAACGAAATATCAATGCTTGTATCAGGAGCTATCATAGGTCAAGACACCAAACACGGCAACCGAAGCAAGGAAGAAAGTTCAATAGATGTGCTCGACACGCTGATTGAAAACGACCTTAATACTATTGCAGGTCTATGGAACGAAAAAGTCATACCGGCACTGCAAAAAATAGGACTGATCAAGGGTGATGTATATTTTGAATTTGAACCGGCGGAAAATACCGAAAAGCTATGGGAAATGACCACACAGGCATTACCCTATTACGAAGTGGATACCGAATGGATTAAAGAAAAGTTTGGTATTGCGGTCATCGCCCCAAAAAACAAAGCAAACGAAAACTTAAACGCCGATACCGATTTTTTCGATTAAGCCCCAAAGGAATGAGCTTTGGGGCGGCGGTTGACCTTTATTACAAAAAAACACGTTCGGGCTGTCCGGTGCACGGCACGACACTTGCCAACGACAATGATGTTAAAACACCGGATTTCGGGTTGAATGAAAACCAATTGAAAAAGGTTTTAAAACAGATTGAAAACAATCCGAAACAAATGATAAACCCGGAGTTGTTTACTTATACCTACCGGATGTTAAATAAAGGATTAAGCCAAGCTTTTGATAAAATAAATATAACTGATCCAAATTTTATCAAGGTGCAAAAAATGCGCAAAAGCTTGGCGGTGTTCTCTGCCTACAAAACAGCCCACCAAACAGCCGACCTTAAAAAAGCCCTGCAACACGAAAAAACAGCCGAAGTGGCACAAATGGTCAATACCCGCTATAACAACGACTGGTTACGCACCGAATACGTGCATACGGTTCGTAGCGCCCGCCACGCCAATAACTTTTGGCAGTATCAAAATGATAAAGACCTGTATCCGTATCTCGAATATACACCCAGCCGAAGTGCCGAGCCACGCAACGAACACAAAAAGTTGTATGGTATTGTAAAACCGGTGGACGATGCTTTTTGGGATACTTGGCTACCGCCCAACGATTGGGGCTGTAAGTGTGGGGTAAAGCAAGTAAGAGAACCCGGAGCGCCCAAAGAACTGCCGGAGATTAAAAAACCGCCTGCCGTTATGCGACATAATCCCGCTAAAACAGGTGAGATTTTTAGCAACAAACATCCGATGGTAAAAAGAGTAACCGGTAACGCCAAAAAACAAATATATAAGGAGTTGCAAATATTAAAGAAAAAAACACCTGCTATATTAGCATATACAGGCAAAAATAAAGCAAAACTCTATATTAATGTATTTGCCAGTGATGCCCAAGATTTTAATGTTAATTTAACACATGCAAAGATACTGACAGATAACGGCTTTAATATTATACTATTGCACTATACAGATATACAGGGATTAAAAAATCCCGAGTTGCTTTTTATAGATCAGAAATTAATAGGCGATTTTGTTGTTGAGCGTAAGACAAAAAATGTGGAAAAGTATATCAAAAATGCCTTTTCAGATAAATATAGAAAGGGTAAGCAATTAAATAAGTTCAATAAATCTGTTATTGTAATTAAAATTGATAAAAATGAAATTATAAACGCGGCTCGAAAAATAAACGGTGAATTCAAAAGCCATAGCCAATCCCATAAAGTTATAGTGATAATTGATAACAAAGTAGCAGAAGTGAGTAAAACAATGAAGTATGAAGATATATTGTCTGAAATGACAAAAGCAAGTAAATAAATACTTGCTTTTGGGCCGGGTGGAGTCGTTGCCGCCTCCCCCCAAATGAGTTACAAAAAAGCTACCCGAAAGTAGCTTTTTATAAGTGGGGGGCTTGATCTCTCGCGCCCGTAAAGTCCCGACTTACTTTACAAATATACAACAAAACCTATACCAATGTCAAGTAAATGAAAAAAAAATTTAACATAGTAGGAAACTTTGCCCGCTTACAGCAGTATATTGCCAATGACGCTCCGCGTATTATGGGTATTGAAGCGGTTAACCATTTTAAAGAAAGCTTTGAAAAAGGCGGATTTACCGACCGCTCTTTTGTGCCGTGGCATATTGCCAAACGGCTCGACAGCAGTAGCCCGTGGTTTGGTTTTCAATACCGGGCACGTGTGGCAACTCCCGACAATCACCCTAAACGAAAGGGAGCCAAACAGCCGTATAAACCCCGCAAAGTAAACCCGATAACCAATTACAGCCCTGCAGCAACCAAACGCAAAACCCTTACCGGACTTACCGGAGACTTGGGCGACAGCATACATTATATTATCCGAAACGGCAAAGTAATTGTCCGCAGTGACTTGCCCTATGCACGCGTGCAAAACGAAGGCGGAATGATAAAAGTATTTGGAAAGAAAAGCGTTTACCTGCGACCGCGTAAGTTTGTAGGATACAGCTTTGTGCTACAAAACCGCATACATAATATATTAAAACAAGATATTGATAAAATTTTACGACTATGAAACAACTACTTAACAGCATTATTAAACGCATAGACAGCGGACAATTGGTTAAATACATTGATGCCGATTGGGGACAAATAGACTTTTATAACCCGAATGCACCGGTGCAGTTCCCAGCCGTGTTGGTCGATATTACCAATGTGCAGTTTAGTGATATAGGTATGAGCAAAAACGCCATTCCGGAAAATCGCCAACAAGCAAGCGGACAAATAAGCATTCGTATAGCTGACTACAAGCTGGGTAATACCAGCGCACGGGCACCGCAATGGCAAAAAGACAATGTGTATAAAATATGGGATATTATGGACGGACTGCACAAACTGTTACATGGCTGGCGGCCACTTGATAACAGCGGTAAACTGATACGTGCTTCGCTACAACGTATTAAACGCAATGACGGTATGCAAGAGTATGTTGTTACTTACAGTTTTGGGCTTCACAACGTTTAGGGTGCAGCTTGGCGTCAATTTCGGCAATTTCTTTGTCTATATTGGTGTTAAAAATCTCGTAAAGCGTTTGCCTACTGATAAAGAATTTGGGATAAATATAGTTGCGCCACACAAAAGTAACCGGCACCCATTGTGTTTTTTTTTCAAAATAATAATCACGTATTTGCCGATAACGTTGCAAAGTGTGTTTACGTCTCAATAATTTGGTTCGTTCGCCCTGTGTAAGCATACTACAAAGATAATGGCGCTTGTAGTAATAACCAAATACTTATATAAAAAACCGCCCCCAAGACAGTTGTGGGCGGTTAATAAGATCATATATATTTATTATTTTTTATTTTTTTTATCTATTCGTTTCATTTCCCTGCTAACTTTTTTTATATCTTTTTTTACAGATGGCAACTCTTTCTTAGCCTGTGGCAAATTTTCAGGGCTTACTCCCATATTCTTTTTAATAATATTTCTCACCTCCTTACCTACATTATAATGTGTTTGTTCAAGCGCTCTTTGTCCCTTTACATTTTTATTTTTAATACGCTCTTCTGTTTGCGTTATTCTAAATAAATTAGCGGCAAGCTCTGTGCGTCCCATATTATCCATTAGCTTGCGTTTGTCAATTTTTCTACGTCTTGCCAATTTCCACGATTCCATATTATAAAGACCTAAATAACCGGCATTTTGGAATTTCGCATAGTCAGACACACCGTGACCTTTCGCTGTTGATGCTAATGACTTATTCCCCTCTATTAATTCATCTCGTATTAACAATCTATCAAAGTCATCTCTATTTTGTAAATATATTTCAAACTTTCGGGTCTGTTCTGCAAAATATTGCTGTGCCTTTGCTACTTCAGGCTTTTTTGGGTTGCCATTCATAACAACTAAGTAACAAGCAAATCTTGTTAATTTAAAATCATTAATTTCTTTACCGTCAATATTTCTTTTTTCTAAAATAATATTCTCATAATGTGGAATATTTAAAGTAATAAACGCTTTTGTTGCCCTGTCAATTACTTTTTTAAATGACTTCATATCAGGGTAATCAAGCATCTTCATAAGATCACTTGCCCACCAATAAGTAATGCCATTTTCATTTTTAAAATCTTCAAACGATAAAGAACTATCGCCCGTATTAGTTATTATGTCACTCATGATGAAAAATTTATAATACAAAGCTACAAAAAAAAACAACCGGTCACAAATTGCGACCGGTTTACTTCTTTTAACGTCCAGACCTGTGGCTTGCACAGGCGGGGACGGGTTTCTTATGAGTTGTCCTTCTCAAATCGTTTACCACAAATTTGACATACCGGAACGGCATACTGACTGGCAAAGGCGTCATCATCTATGGCGGATGTGCCGTTATCGTATTTGTGGCTACAAAGCTTTTGTATGTCTTTAATTATTGCATCTACCTGATCCAATTCATCTTGTATAAGTTGGCGTTTGCGTTGCCAAAATGCGATGCTATTTTTGAGTTCTTTTTGGGTCATTGTTTATTATTTTATCAATAATTAATCTTTCTTTCTTGACCCATTTGCCGTTTTCAAATATCTCAATCGGTATGGATTGCTTTAATTTGTTCATATTTATAAATCTTCCATTATAAATATACGACTGTAAATTACAATGTATGATTTCGCCATTTTTAGCAATATACATATCAAGTAAATCTTGG
>Ga0256834_1000643_pt1 | contig 24815 bp, 20 predicted proteins | sample 4281140metaG_FD_190536 | JGI IMG/M metagenome (GOLD analysis project Ga0256834, IMG submission 190536) | Hydrothermal vent microbial communities from East Pacific Rise, Pacific Ocean - 4281-140 | ecosystem: Environmental > Aquatic > Marine > Hydrothermal vents | place: Pacific Ocean: East...
TACGGCATAAATAATCACCGAAAAGCTGCTCCAGCTCTTCCATAGTTTTATGGTCAAGCGCGATATTATTAAGCAGCGCAATAGACGGATTATAATGCGCGATAGAGCCGTCACTCTCGTCCATTTCCGCAATGAATAAATCATCGCGGCCTTTTCGAATAGAGGAATTTAAATTGCGAATTTCTCCGCCATTAACAATAGTAGGGTCTTGCCCCAGCTCAACTAGAATAGTGCCAATCATGCCTGTAACGGTTGATTTACCGCTAGTCCCCGCCACGGCAATTTTATGCTTGGATGCGTTAAATAGTTGCGCCAAAAGCTGGCCACGTGTGATTATTGTGATGTCTTTTTCAAGGGCGACTTTCACATCAGGGATAGAGCTTTCAACTGCGCTAGATACAACTAACACATCAATATCACCAGTAATGCCCAAGCCATCTTGCGGAACTATACCAATACCCAAAGCCTGTAAATCGCTGAACTTTTCAAGCGTGCTATCTTTATCATAAGAGCGATCCGATCCAATTATATTTGCTCCCGCTTCTTTTAGCAAAGCGGCGAGCGGCAACATACCGCTCCCCCCTATTCCACAGAAAAAATAGGCTTTTTCACTAGCTTTAAAAGCCATCACTACTCACCAGCATAAAGAGGAATTGGTGCTTCATTAACTGGGATATCATCTGATGTTATGACTTCTTCGGCTAGAATATCTTCAGTTGTCGGAATAGTCTGAACAACATCTTCAGAGCTGTCAGATAACTCTTCTAACACAGCTTGTAAAGCTGATTTTTCACCCACGGACTCGGTACTTTCCTCAATATAGTATTCAGAAACACTGCCAGCTCCGCGAAGTAATATAGGTTGCTCCTCTATGTGTTTATCAGAATTAAGTCTAGGTTCAGATGCTTTAAATTCTTCCAAATCATAGGTTTCAGGCTGCCTGATATCGCTGTTATTATGGCGAGGCAACGCATTTGGCTTTAAAATTTCCTGCGAAAAATCAATCGCAATTATAGATGGGTAATAATGCGAGGACTGGGAAGCAAAATCCCAAGCCATGCCCGCAGGCCCACCCCATAACGCACGCTTTGAAAGCTGCGCGGGCACAGACATTTCAACTCTTCGGTTACCTGGGGCGTTACAAATAATTTCCATGTCTTTGTAAGATTTTTTAATGTTTAAAGTTTGCGGAGGAAACACCTGATATTTTAATTTATCAACATACGCAAAGCATTTAGCATCCTGCGCATCAGGCGTTAAAAACGTAATATCCTGATTAGATGATTCTACGGCGTAACCACACGCGCCAAGAACCAAAACAGATGATAAAGATAATAAATATTTACTAAAAGCCATAAAAAAAGAATCCTAACATAGTGATACACGCATCCAAGGATACAGAGCTTTACACCCTATGACAATTACTCTTGTATATTAAGCCACAGACTTTTTTTTATCCTTCATAGCTTTAACCGAAAAAACCAAAGCACCATCAACAACGCTAACCGCTACGGTAGAATCGACACCAAGATCACCAGCCAGCAGCATCTCTGCGAGTTTATTTTGCAAATGCGTTTGAATTACCCGCTTTAACGGACGCGCGCCATAGACAGGATCATAGCCCTTATCCGCTATCCAGCTACTCGCGTCATCGCTTAGCTCTAAATTCACATGCTGCGCGGCGAGCAGATCATGCAAATAGCTAAGCTGGATGTCAACAATGCCCTTAATCTTATCACGGCTTAAACGACTAAATAGCAGGGTTTCGTCAATGCGGTTCAAAAACTCGGGACGGAAAGTAGAACGCACAACGTTCATCACATCCTCGCGCACCGCGTCCACATCCTCACCATCTTTTTGATTAACCAGAAACTCACTACCCATGTTTGACGTCATGATAAGCAGCGTGTTGCTAAAATTAACCACGCGCCCCTGCCCGTCTGTTAATCGCCCATCATCAAGCACTTGCAGTAACACGTTAAACACATCTGGATGCGCCTTTTCGACTTCATCAAATAACACAACTTGATAAGGACGACGGCGGACACTCTCAGTTAACGCACCGCCCTCCTCATAGCCTACATAACCAGGAGGTGCGCCAATCATACGTGATACGGCGTGTTTTTCCATATATTCCGACATATCAAGGCGCACCATTGCACTTTCATCATCAAAGAGGAATTCAGCCAAAGCCTTAGTCAGCTCGGTCTTACCTACGCCAGTAGGCCCTAAAAACAAGAACGAGCCAATCGGACGATTAGGATCTTGCAAGCCCGCCCGCGAGCGACGAATAGCGTTAGATACTGCTGTAATAGCTTCTTCTTGACCAACCACGCGCTGCCCAAGTTTCTTCTCCATAGAAAGCAGCTTATCGCGCTCACCCTCCATCATTTTATCAACGGGAATACCTGTCCATTTACTAACGATATATGCGATATCATCGCTTGTGACTTCCTCGTTAATCAAATTTTTGGTATCATTAGCCGCAGCATCTTTAAGCTTAGCCTCTAATTCGGGAATAGCTCCATATTTAAGCTCACTCGCCTTTGCCCAATTGCCGTCACGCTCGGCTTGCTCAAGCTCAATGCGCGCGCGATCCAGCTTTTCAGTTTGCGCCTGCCCCGCGTTGAGTTTTTCTTTCTCCGCGCTCCATTGCCCCGTTAAATCCGCAGATTTGGACTCTAAGCCTTTAAGCTCTTTTTCAAGGTCTTTCAAACGCTCAACCGAGCCTTTATCCTTTTCCTTCTTAAGTGCCTCACGCTCAATTTTAAGCTGGACAATGCGGCGGTCTAGCTCGTCAATTTTTTCGGGCTTGCTGTCCACTTGCATGCGCAAGCGCGATGAAGCCTCGTCAACCAAATCAATCGCTTTATCGGGCAAGAATCTATCGGTGATATAACGGTTTGACAGTGTAGAAGCCGAGACAATCGCCGCGTCCGTAATACGCACACCATGGTGAAGCTCGTATTTCTCCTTCAAGCCACGCAAAATAGAGATAGTATCCTCCACCGTTGGTTCAGACACAAAAACAGGCTGGAAACGCCGCGCTAGGGCAGCATCTTTTTCAATATGTTTGCGGTACTCATCCAGCGTTGTTGCGCCAACCATATGCAATTCTCCCCGCGCAAGTGCAGGTTTAAGCATGTTCGATGCGTCCATAGAGCCTTCAGATTTACCCGCGCCAACAAGAGTATGCATTTCATCAAGAAACAGCACGATTTCACCCGCTGCGGCGGCAATTTCATCAACAACCGCTTTAAGGCGTTCTTCAAACTCACCGCGATATTTCGCGCCTGCCAGCAACGCTCCAAGGTCAAGCGACATAAGTTTTTTATCCCGTAGAGTTTCTGGAACATCGCCATTAACAATGCGCTGCGCCAGTCCTTCTATAATTGCAGTTTTACCAACGCCCGGCTCACCAATTAAAACAGGGTTATTCTTTGTCCTGCGTGATAGCACCTGAATAGTGCGGCGGATCTCTTCATCACGCCCGATAATAGGATCAAGCTTACCATCTAGGGCATCTTTGGTCAGATCACGCGCATATTTATTAAGTGCATCAAATTGATCCTCTGCATTCGCACTGTCCGCGTTGCGCCCTTTGCGCATATCATTTATTGCGGCATTAAGCTTGGTATCCGTAAGGCCTGCATCTTCGAGATGTCCTGCAATATCCGCCCTTTTCGCCATTATCATCGCTTGCAAAATCCGCTCGGTAGTAACGAAACTGTCACCTGCTTTTTTGCTTATATCTTCGGCATTAGCGAATATTTTGGTTATATCAGTAGATAAACGAAGCTGCCCCGCGCCCGAGCCTTCAACAACTGGAAACTTGGAAATAGCTTTTTCAACACTGGATTTTAATTTTACGAAATCAGCATCGCAAACTCGTAGTAATTTTGAGACAAGCCCATCAGCATCATCCAGCATGACTTTAAGGAGGTGTTCAGGCTCTAACGATTGATGAGAGTGGCGCGTGGCTAAGGTTTGTGCCTCTTGTAAAAAGCCTTTTACTTTTTCGGTTAATTTATCAAAATCCATGATTAAATCCTCCTATAATGTAGAAGTGAATTCTATTCCTGCATCACGCTTTAATCAAGAAAAAAGGCGAACAAAATCTCGCCTTAATAATAACCTGTCATCACGAGCATAGCGCGGCGATCTATCGGGAAGAATAGATTGCCACGTCGATAAAATCTCCTCGCAATGACAAATATAAAAAAGTTATTCGACAGCTTCAGCTTCTTGCGTTTCCTTAACTTCTACAGAAGCTTTTGCTCCTATAATACTAGCTGGCAGAGCAAGATCGTTAACAGCATTGTCAACTTTATTGCCTTCATTCTCAGCCACAGGCTTAGAATTTTCTAACCCTTTAACTTTATTACCAGCCGCGTCATTACCACTCATCTCATTGATAATACGAATATAATGTTCTGCATGTTGAAAGTAATTTTCTGCAATCATACGATCACCCATCGATGTAGCGTCCTTTGCCAAAGACAGATATTTCTCTGCCACTTGATGCGCTGTTCCGCGGATACGAACGTCAGGACCATTGCTGTCATAGACTTGAGTGCGTGATTGCTGGTTATTATTACGGCGACCGCTATTATTATTGCGATTTCTGTTTCTTCTATTATTCGATGTTCCGTGTCTCATATCCAAGCCCATTAATATTTAAAAATTACACAATCAACACACACAGCATACATGATTCAGGTAGACATAAAAAGCCCATTACGCCAAGTCATGCATAGTTAAACACAACATATTGTTACTGCCTCTTTGCTCTAACCGCATATTGTGATTGCGTTTGTGTTGAACAACTTCAAGGTACATCCAAGCAGCTTTTCCAATCAAGGTGTATCGATAAAAAAAGATTATTTATCCCCACTAGAGATATCCACAACCCGCGGATTTCCTGCCAGATCAAGGTGAACGCAGCGTTGCATAAATCGCGATTCTTCCGCGAGTCGCATTATATCTTTTTCCTGATCGTAACCAATCTCGAAAAGTGCAATTCCACCATCATGTAATAAGTTTTTTAATTTGGGAAAAATAATTTTATATGGTTCTAAGCCATCCACCCCACCATCAAGACTAAGAATCGGATCATGGTTGCGCACCTCTTTAGATAAAGTAGGTATGATTTGATTCGAAATATAAGGGGGATTCGATACAATTAAATCAAATTTCCCTGAAATAGCGTCCACCCAAGAGCCACAAATAAAGCTTGCACGATTGTTTACGTTATTCTTTGCTGCATTTAGCTGCGCCATTTTAACTGCGCCAAACGATAAATCCACGCCATAACCTATAGATTCGCCGAACTCTGATAACAGAGAAATAAGAATACAGCCCGAGCCAGTGCCTAAATCTAAAATCCGCAAGGGCTTATCTTTAGGGAAGTGCTTTAACGCTAGCTCGATAATTAATTCCGTATCAGGGCGCGGATCGAGAGTATCTTCGGATATCTGAAATTCCAGCCCCCAGAACTCACGCTGCCCATATATACGTGATAATGGTTTCCCTGCTATGCGCTGCTCTACATCACTCAATATATTAGAATATTGCGCATCACTAATAATAGCGTCAGGATTGATAATAATATCCGATAATTCGTAAGACGTGCGCTCTTCTATAATAAGACGAGCCTCGAAATCATCTTTCAAGGTTTGGGAAATTTCTTTATATATTTTATTAAGCATCCCCTCCCCCTAATTCGTAGCATCCCCGTGAAAACGGGGATCATGGATCTCCATTTTCATGGAGATGCTATCTTCTTGTGGTTTTAAGACATGCCTAATCACTTAAGCATCTAACTTTGCCAGCGCGTCCGCTTGATCTTCGGAGATAAGCGCGTCGATCACTTCATCCAAAGCCTCACCGCGCACAACATCATCGAGTTTATAAAGCGTTAGGTTAATGCGGTGATCGGTTAAACGGCCTTGCGGAAAGTTATAGGTACGGATTCGCTCTGACCTATCGCCCGAACCTACTTGAGATTTGCGGTCTTCCGCGCGTTCATCGGCTAGCTGTTGACGTTGCAAATCATAAAGGCGCGTACGCAAAACCTTCATCGCTTTTTCTCTGTTCTTATGTTGAGAGCGCGCCTCTTGCATTTCCACTGTAACGCCCGTTGGCAAATGGACTATGCGCACAGCGCTGTCTGTTGTGTTGACATGCTGCCCGCCCGCGCCTTGCGAGCGATAAGTATCAATGCGCAAATCACGCGCTACATCAATTTGTACGTCCACTTCCTCGGCTTCGGGCAATACAGCCACCGTTGCCGCCGAAGTATGCACGCGCCCTTGTGTCTCTGTTTTTGGAACTCGTTGAACGCGGTGAACGCCAGATTCAAACTTCATTTTGGAAAACACATTTTTGCCCGTAATTTCAGCAACAATATCTTTGTAGCCGCCAACATCATTACTTGATGCCTCGACCACATCGAATTTCCATCCCATTTTAGAAGCATATCCGCGATACATACCAAGCAAATCTGCGCAAAATAAACCAGCCTCATCACCGCCAGTTCCCGCGCGTATCTCTAATATAGCGTTTTTGGTGTCTGCTTCATCTTTAGGAATAAGCACAAGGCGTATTTGCTTTTCAAGCGCAGGGATACGGGCGTTAAGTGCGCGGATTTCTTCCTCGGCGATGTCTTTCATCTCGGGATCATCCAGCATTTCCGCCAAATCTTCTTTCTCATGCAAAGCATTTTCCAGCTCGCCCCAAACCTCAACCACGGGGGTAAGCTCGGCATATTCCATGGAAAGCTTGGTAAACTCTTCACCGCTCAAGCCCCCCGCAGACATAAGAGAGGCAAGCTCCTCATGACGGGTTTTGATTGATAGTAATTTTTCTTTCATCGACATGATTTGTATCTCGTTTATAAACAAAACAGTGTCATCCTGAGCCCTAAAGGATAAACGCCGCCGAGGGATACTAAGATCTCTCCACTACGTGTTCGAGATGACAATATGCTATGATTAATTTAAATCACTATAAAACGCAAGGAGATAGAATTATTGTACTTCTTCCTTAAACTCCAATGTTTTAAGATAAGCGGTGTTAAGCGGGATATCGCGGCGCACATCGCCATCTTTACCTAACGGCTTTAATGCTTGTCCGCCAATGATAATTTCAACATTCGCAGCATTACCAAGCGACATGCTCAATCCTGGGCTATCGGGGACAAAATACCGCTCGCCCTTTTCAAGGATGTTAGAGACAAGAATCTCACCCTTGGCATTTTTAATCTCAACCCAGCTATTGTCAATTATATTAAGCATAATTCCTGTACTTGATTGGACATCACCGCCCATATCTTCTACCCCTGATTTTTTTTCCATGGGAACAGCCAGAGAAGCACTATCTTCAATAATTAACGGAGTGGCTAATATTTCTCTATTAACATGCGCCTTAATCTCGTTTGGTACGGCTTCTATATATAATGTCTGTGGATCACTAATATTATCAATTTTGCTTAGAACAGCAAAAAACACTAGCGTGGCACAAATTGATGCTGTGATAATCCAATTAGAGGGGGTTTTTGCTTCTGAAGCTGGAACAGGAAACGACAATATCTCTTTTGATTTACCATCCATATATTGCGCCTTGAATAGCCGCACCGCCGTTGCGCCATCAAGCCCAAGATATTCAGCATAGCTACGAACAAAGCCAAGCGCATAAACCTTACCAGGCAATTCGCTCATATCGCCTTGTTCAATAGCATTAATTTGACACGCGCGAATGCAAAGCGCCAGCTCAACATCTTCCAATGTTTGCCCATAGCAAAGCCGAATTTGGCGAAGGGCTTCGCCTACCTCCATGTTTGCCATGGCTTCCAGTTCTTCAATTGGCAGTTGATTTGTCATGATACGCGCAGCTTACGCTATTTTATCCGTATCATCCAGCCCATAAGCAGCATGGAGTGAGCGAACAGCAAGCTCTGTATAATCCTCTTCTATTAAGATGCTTATTTTAATTTCAGAAGTAGATATAACTTGAATATTGATATTCTTCTCAGCCAATGTTCTAAACATTGTATTAGCCACGCCAGCATGGCTTTTCATACCAATACCAACAACTGAGACCTTAGATACATTATCATTTACGGTAATTTTATCATATGTAAGATCGACATCTTTTTCCAAGGTTTTTACCGCCAAAGCACTTTCCGCGCGAGGCACTGTGAATGTCATATCGGTTAAGCCATCAGCCGAGATATTTTGAATAATCATATCAACATTAACCGCCGCTTTTGCCAAAGGCTCAAACAACCGCGCAGCAATGCCAGGAACATCACGAACACCTAAAACCGTTATTTTACTTTCATCACTGCTATGCGCAATGCCACTTACTAATTCTGCTTCCACAATAGATCCTTCCGTTGTTACCAATGTTCCTTTTCTATCGCTGCCAATTTCATCATCAAAACTAGACAGAACCTGAATAGGCACTCCATTTTTTGCGCCCATCTCAACCGAGCGCGTTTGCAATACTTTACTTCCCAAAGAAGCCAGCTCCAGCATTTCCTCATAAGCGATTTTATTAATTTTACGCGCCGCAGGAACTATGCGCGGGTCAGCAGTATAAACACCTGATACATCCGTATAAATATCGCAGCGATCCGCTCCAAGTGCCGCTGCCATTGCCACAGCAGAAGTATCAGAGCCACCGCGCCCCAGAGTAGCAACCCTGCCTAATCCTGTCACGCCTTGAAAGCCTGGAATAACTGCGACCTCGCCGTCATCAAGACGTTTTTGAAGCTCATTAGTGTCAATATTTTCAATTCGTGCTTTACCATGCACATTATCGGTTACAATGGGAATTTGCCAACCGAGCCATGAGCGAGCAACCACGCCGTGTTTTTGCAACGCCATGGCCATTAAGCCTGCGGTTACCTGTTCCCCGCTTGAAACAACCGTGTCATACTCACGTAAATCATGCATAGGGCTTATCTGTGCGCAATATTCTACAAGCTTATTTGTAACGCCCGACATCGCAGAAACAACAACAACAACTTTATTCCCTGCTTCTACTTCACGCACAACCTTAGATGCTGCATTTTCAATGCGCTGAATATCAGCAACCGACGTGCCACCAAATTTTGCTATTATTAAAGCCATTTAAAACGTTTCTACACTCTTGTTTTTGTAATAATCATTAGACATACTAACCTTAGCACAAAAAATCAAAGGGATTCATCATGCAAAGCACTATTGATAGCAATGAAATTCATCATTTTGCAAAAAATTCTGATGATTGGTGGAATGAAAATGGCCCTTTTAAGCCGCTACATCGCTTAAATCCCGTTCGCATGGAATATATTAAAAATCAAATAGAGACGCATTATAATAATGATTTCAGCAAGCTTGAAATATTAGATATTGGTTGCGGCGGTGGCCTTGTTAGTGAAGCTCTTGCGGAAATGGGCGCAAAAGTTACAGGCATTGACGCGGATGCAAATGCTATCGAGATTGCAAAGAGCCATGCTAAAATATCAGGGCTGGATATAAATTATATTTGCGGGGATGCCAAAAGCCTAGACAAACAATATGACGTAGTAATTGCTCTGGAAATTATAGAGCATGTTTCAGATATAAACATATTCATGTCTGCATGTAAAAGCTGCATGAACAAAGACGGGCTGTTAATCATGTCAACGCTTAACCGCACCGCTAAATCATATGCTCTTGGAATTATTGCGGCTGAATATATTATGCGTTGGGCTGCGCGTGGTACTCACACATGGAATAAATTCGTTAAACCATCAGAGTTAGCCCGTCACGCTGCTCAATATGGCATAGCTCCATATGATATTACGGGGCTAATATTCAACCCGTTAAAAAATGAATTTCAGCTATCAAAGAATGATTTATCTGTGAATTATTTGATATCATTGAAATAGAACCGCTTACAAAAACATAGTGGTTTTATAGTCATACAAATTTATTTTCCTACTAGGCATGAGAAGCACGAGCGTATTTTATCATACGGTAGTGACGAAATAACGAAGTAGGTAATAAAATTTGAAAGACTATTTATGTCCTTGCGACGATGATTTGATAAACATCGTTCAAATTCGCAAAAGCCATAATTCCGATTAGAAACACAAAACCAGCCTTAAAAGCGTAATCTTGCACAACTTCGGGAACAGGTTTACCTAGTATTCCTTCAAAGAAGTTAAACAACAAATGCCCGCCATCAAGCATCGGGATAGGCAACAAGTTAATAAATCCTAGATTTATAGATAAAAGAGCCATAAGCAAGATAAGCGGCACTATGCCTTGCTGTGCCATATCACCAGCAATCGCGCCAATGCGAATAAGTCCGCCAAGCTCGGTTGCACTGCGCGTTCCTACAACCATCTGCCCTAGAGCTTCTAAAGAGCTGCGCGTCATAACATATGCTTCTCTTGTTGCGCTTTGCATCGCTGTAATAATTGTGTGCGGTGAATATGATTTTATAGGGATATTTGATAGATATAGGGCTTCTTGCTTAATATTTTCTGCACTACCTAACTTTTTATTCTTATCAGCCATAGGATTAATAGTAAGTACCCGCAGTTCATCACCAAGATCAAGAGATATCTGGAATGTGCTTCCCATGCGGCTTTGCAGCTCAGCAAGCACAAGATTTGCATCACTATAATCAACGCCGTCAATTTGCTTAACCTCATTAACCAAAATGCCCTGCTCAGAACTTATAAGACCAAGCACACCAATAGAGCTTTTAAATCCAAAGCGATCTTCCATATGCAACCGTTCAGGTTTGGCGTAAATATCCATAAATTCACCATTACGCTTAATAACAAAATGGCTTTCTTTATCTAAAGCAACCATCATTTCACGGCGAATATCACCGAATGAAGTGATAGCTTTACCATCAATAGAAATAATATAATCATGGACTTTAAAGCCATATTTATCCGCACTACTGCCACCAATGACAGCCGCAGCAGTTGGCGGAGATACGGGCTGCCCGTGGATAGTATAAAGCCCCGTAAGCAAAATAATTGCAAAAATATAATTAATAGCAGGGCCTGCAAAAACCACGGCTGCGCGCTGCCACAGCGGTTTTGTGAAGAAAGCAACATCGCGCTCGGCCTTTGTCATTTCACGAGCTTTACCGTCCTCACCTTCCACGCAATCAGTGTGACCTGCGCTTGCGGGATCAGTATCACCGAAAAGCTGCACATAACCGCCAAGCGGTATCATAGAAATTTTCCAGTGCGTGCCGCCTTTATCCGTGCGCCCCCACAGCTCCTTACCAAAGCCAATAGAGAAAGTTTCAACACGTACATTGCACATACGTGCAATAATGTAATGTCCCCACTCATGCACAAAAACAAGTATGCTCAAGACAAGAATAAACGCGCCACCATAAATCCAGATATTTTGTCCCAGCATTTGAATAAGGTCTGAAATATTCATATTTTATCTTACTTTCTCATTATCAATAACAGCGCATCGCACAATGTTATCTAGTTTTTCAATTTCTTCAATAGTTTTTAGCTCAAATTCAGGAATAGTTGGTAATAATTCATCTACTGCATAGGCAACAATTCTCATAATATCGCAAAAACCTATTTTCTCACGCAAGAATAAATCAACGGCCACCTCATTGGCTGCGTTAAAAGCAATACATGCTCTCTTCCCTAGCTCTAAACATTTATAAGCATAGCTTAGCGCGGGGAATTTATCAAAATCTGGCTGGCTAAAGCTCAACTCGCAAAGTGATTTGGTGTCAAGCTTGTCCCCGCCGCTATCCATTCTGTGGGGATAGCTAAGCGCATATGCAATAGGCGTGCGCATATCGCTCGCCCCCATTTGTGATAAGATAGAGCCATCAACGTAAGACACCATCGAGTGAATGACTGATTGCGGATGAATAAGAACATCTATTTTATCTGCTGGCATATCAAATAGATGATGTGCCTCGATAATTTCAAGTGCTTTATTCATCATTGATGCGCTGTCGACTGATATCTTTTTACCCATAATCCAATTCGGATGCGCTATAGCTTGGCTAGGCGTTGCCCCCGCAATATCGTCTGCGCTCCAATTAAGGAAAGGCCCGCCAGACGCTGTCAATATAATCTTATCAATTGCCGTCTTATTTTGATCTTCAAGCACTTGAAAAATGGCATTATGCTCACTATCTACGGGGAGGATTTTAGCGTTATTCTTACGCGCTAGCTCCATGATGTAACCGCCAGCCGCGACCAATGGCTCTTTATTAGCTATTGCAACATTAGTTCCAGATTCCAACGCTCTTATAATCGGGCGAAGTCCAGCAAAGCCTATAATTGCCGCCATAACAAGATCAACATCTTGCGCAGCGATATCCTCAATTGCGGCCATGCCCGATGCTACTTTAATATCATGTGAGCTAAGCAATTGCTTAAGCTCGCTCTCTAGGCTTTCATCCGCAATCACAGCTATGCTAGCATTTAGCTTAATCGCGCTATCAGCCAAAAGCTTGATGTTGGTATTTGCAGTGACACCATGGACTTCGAACATATCAGGCGAGGAAATAATGACATTCATAGTGCTTTGCCCGATAGAGCCCGTAGCGCCAAGTATGGTGATTTTCTTTTTACAAGGCATAGAACAACAACGCAATCAAAGCCAAATAGACAGGCGCACCAAGCAGCATCGAATCAATACGATCAAGCAATCCGCCATGACCAGGGATAAGTGCGCCCGTATCTTTAACATCTGCCTTACGCTTAACAAAAGAAATAAGCAAATCTCCTGCCTGACCAACCGCGCCTATAATCACGCCAAGCAATGCGATAATAGGGAATAAAACATACCACTGGCTATCATTAAATTCAGGGTGGAAGCCAAATATTAAAACCCATAAAACCCCAAATAATGCAGGGGAAATTAACGCCCCGCCAAAACCTGACCATGTTTTATTAGGACTGATTTGGGGGATAAGCTTAGGCCCACCAAAGTATTTACCAACGAAATACGCGCCAATATCACTAAGCCATATCATCCCGATAAACAGCAACAAAACATTCACGGAATATACTTGACGCAAAACATAAAAACTTAAATATGATGCCCCCATATAAACCACACCAAGCAGCATAACAATGACGAAATACTTAATCTTTTTTGATAGGAAGAACCATTCATATAAGGATATAATAAATGCCACGCCTAACAAGGTTAGCAACGTTATTCCCCCTACTTTCATTATAAAAACGAAACATGGAGCAAGTATTAACCCAGAGATAATTCTTTTTAACAATGATGATGACATTATTTATATTATCCTTTTGATTTCTTAAGAGCGCCAAAGCGTCGGTCACGCGCGGCATATTCATTAAGAGCATTATTAAATTCTTTTTCGCCAAAATCTGGCCATAAAACATCTGTAAAAATCATCTCGCTATAAGCGCATTGCCAAAGAAGAAAATTACTTATGCGCTGCTCTCCACTTGTTCTGATAAGAAGATCAGGGTCGGGGATTCCTGCACTTAGCAGCGAATCATTAATGATCGCCTCGGCATCATCTTTGCTTGGAACGCTGCCGCTTTCGATAGCTTGCGCAGCTAATTCCTGCGCGGCTTGAACAATATCATTACGCCCGCCATAATTAAGCGCGATAATAACATGGATAGCATCATTATCTTTGGTCAAAGTTTCTGCATTTTCAATTAACGCAACAATATCATCATCAAAGGCTGTGCGATCACCAATCACCGATAGCCTTGCATTATTCTTATGAAACTCTGCCGTTTGAGATTTTAAATAGCTGCGCAAAAGCTTCATCAGCTCGCCAATTTCACTCTTTGGTCTATTCCAGTTTTCTGAGGAAAAACCAAACAGCGTTAGGTACTCAACCCCTGCTTTTGCCGCACTATTAACAATAACCCGCGCACTTTCCGCACCTTTTTTATGCCCAAGCTTACGCGGCAGGCCACGGGCATGCGCCCATCTGCCATTACCATCCATTATAACGGCTACATGTTTAGGGATATTATGTTTAGGTGAGTTTGTCATAGAATTTTTTCTACCCACTAAACCGTCATGATGTCTTTTTCTTTATCAACAAGAGAGCTGTCAACCAACTTAACAACCTCATCGGTCATCTTTTGAATTTCATCGGAAAGACGCTTTAGATCATCTTCGGAAATATCACCATCTTTTTCCATCTTTTTAACGCTGTCCATACCATCACGGCGAACATTACGCACGGCAATGCGTGTGCTTTCAGCAATTTTACCAGCGATTTTGGTAAGCTCGGTGCGACGTTCTTCATTAAGGTCGGGAATAGGAATGCGGATATTATTTCCATCAGGCATAGGATTAAGGCCAAGCCCCGCATCACGAATAGCTTTCTCAACAGTTCTTACCGCGCCCGCGTCCCATACTTGAACGCTAAGCATACGCGATTCAGGCACACTAACCGTAGCCACCTGACTAAGCGGCATTTTACTGCCATACATATCAACAACAACAGTATCCAGCAAATTAGCCGATGCACGTCCAGTACGCAGGCCTGAAAACTCCTTATGCAATACATCAATCGCACCATCCATACGGCGTTTTAAATCTTGTTTATCATATGACATATTCGTTCCCTCATCATTATTTTATGTATTAGTTACAACCGTATATTTGCCCTTTGATTGAGCGACTTTTGCAAAGTTACCATTTTCAAGAACAGAAAACACTACAATAGGTATATTATTTTCCCGCGCCAAGGAAATAGCCGTAGCGTCCATAACTTTTAAATCTTTTGTAAGCACATCAATATATGAAATACGATCATAATGCTGCGCCGTAGGGTCTTTTTTAGGATCAGCCGTATACACGCCGTCAACCTTTGTTCCCTTCATTATCACATCACAATTCATCTCAGACGCACGAAGTGCGGCGGCTGTATCGGTTGTAAAATAAGGATTACCAGTACCCGCAGCAAATATAACAACGCGCCCTTTAGCCATATGGCGAATCGCCTTGCGACGAATATATGGCTCACATATAGAATCCATACGTATAGCTGATTGAACGCGGGTCTTGATAGCCATATTTTCCAGCGCATTTTGAAGGGCTAGCGCATTTATAACAATGCCGAGCATCCCCATATAATCCGCCGTCGTGCGATCCATACCATCAGCCGCGCCAGAAACGCCGCGAAAGATGTTACCCGCGCCAACAACGACACAAACTTCAATGCCAAGGTCTACGACTTCTTTAATGTCGCTAGCAACGCGCTTTACCGTGTCAGAATCCAGCCCGAAATCTTTATTTCCCATAAGAACTTCGCCAGACATTTTAAGCATAACGCGCTTATAAGGCTTAGATGCAAGATTTTCGGCTTCATTATTCGTGGCAGTCATCACAATTGTTCCATCTTTATATGGGGTAAGCTGTATATTATAGATGTTTTCTAACATCAAATACAATAATTGTAACCTAAATTTTTTATTGATTTACATTCAAATGAACAACCACGCCGCAAGCGGCGGGGAATGATTAGGCTTTGTGAATCCGTTAAATGAAGTTAGTGGGATAGGTTCTAACGTAATTATCTATGCAAATTCATTTGCGCAAAACCGTTAGCCATTCTTTTTGTGCATCACTTAAGCGTTCATCTGCGGTCATGACTGCGCCCTTCAATGCAGAGCGAATATTTTCTGGAGTATCAGAAATTCCATTTTCAAGCAGCTTGAGCACTATTTTTTTAATTTTGCCGATATTCTCGTAATAAACAGCAAATACGGCCTCGACGTTAACATGTTCGTCAGGGTCTTCGCGCCAGCAATCATAATCAGTAGCGATAGCGAGGGTGACATAGCCCATTTGTGCCTCACGCGCTAGGAAAGCTTCGGGGACGTTTGTCATTCCTACAATATCGGCTTTTACGGCATTTTTAAGAAAATTACTCTCGGCCTTTGTGCCAAGGCGCGACCCCTCTACGCAGGCATATATTTTGTCTGAATGAAGCTTTATTCCAAGTTCATTCGCTGCTTTTAGCACATCTTTTGCCAAAGCAGGGCAGGTAGGCGCAGCGGTAGATATATGCGCAGTTACGCCGCCGCCAAAAAATGAGGCTTCGCGCTTAGCTCGCGTGTGGTCGAAATATTGTGATGCCAGCACCATATCACCTGGCGCGATTTCTTCTTGCAGCGAGCCTGAGGCGGAAATGCTTAAAACCGTGGAAGCGCCCAGCTTTTTAAGAGCATAAATATTAGCGCGGTAATTTACTTCGGAAGGCAAGAACTCATGATTTCGCCCGTGCCTTGGTAGAAATAGCACAGATGAGCCAAATGCCTTGCCCTCGATAATAGGCGCGGAAGGTTTGCCGAATGGGGTGCTTATATTATGTTCGGTAATTACCTCTAATTCATCAAGAGCGTACAGGCCTGAGCCACCAATAATAGAGAGCATTTATGTGTTCCTTTTTGTTTTTAAATTAAAAACTCGTTTTATATCCTCGTTAATCATATAAAGTGAGGGTATAAGTATCAAGGTTAGGAATGTAGCAAATACAATGCCATATCCTAAAGACACCGCCATTGGAATAAGAAAACGCGCTTGACGAGAGGTTTCAAACATCATCGGTGCTAGCCCCAAAAATGTGGTTAATGTTGTTAATATAATAGGGCGGAAGCGTTGGGCGGCTGCGGTTGTTATAGCGGTGAAATTATCCATTCCTTCTTTGCGCTTTTTATTCGACATATCAATCAGGATCAGGCTGTCATTTACCACAACGCCAGCCAGTGCAATGATGCCGAACATGCTTACTATACTCATCGGAAAGCCCATGATGAAATGCCCTATAACCGCGCCTACCATGCTAAACGGTATTGCGATCATAATCATTAATGGCTGGGTATAGCTGGAAAACAGTACCGCGAGTATGGCATACATTACAAATAATATCATAAACATGCCACTAAATAAGCTTTGCAAGCTGTCACGCATTTCCGCTTGAGCCCCTTCAAATGAATAAGTAAGATCAGGGTATAGCGTTTGTAATTCAGGCAGAGTGTCATTGGTTATAGCACTTATAATTATGTTGGCTTCCGAAGGTGGAGTTACGTCGGTTTCCACAGTGACAACGCGCTGTCCGTCTCTGCGGTTAATAGTGGTATATGCGCGGCCATCTTGCCTTTTCACCACATCACTTAGCATAACATCCGCGCCACTTGGCGTTTTTATCATCATGTTTTTTACGAAATATAATGAGTTGCGCTCATCTTCGGGAGACATAACCAGCACGCGAATCTCATTCTTTCCGCGTTGTTGTTTGAGTGCTTGCGTGCCGTAGAACGCCCCGCGCACTTGCTGTCCTATATCTGCGGGAGTAAGGCCAAGTGTGTAGCCAAGGTCAGTTACGCTAAAGTCAAATTGTGACTTGCCCTGCGCCGAGCCATCATTGATATCTTGCGTATTGGGAAACTCTGCCAATGATTCGGCTAGCGACGTTGCCGCAGCTTCTAATATTTCAGGATTATTATGGCTAAGCTCTACGGTAAGTGCTGCTCCCCCGCCAGGACCGCCATGATCTGATGCGAATTTTATGGATTTAATGCCAGTGATTTGCTTAGTATTTTTACGCCACAAATCCGAGAATTCTTTTGTGCTTATCGGGCGAATATTAATATCGGTAAGAAAAACCCGCATTTTTATTATGTTTTCATTTATTTCAGAGTGAATACCAAATGATAGTGTTTGCCCGCCATTATCATCTATAATTTTTTGTGCCATGTTATTAAGCATCGTCTCAACAGCTTTAACTTCATGCTTTGGCGCACCGACTTTAAGAGCTACCTCCGCATAGGCAAAATCTGATTCTACGCGCGGAAATATTTGAATACCTAAATGCCCGCCAGCGACATACCCCCCCATGATTATAAGCACACAAAGAAAAGCCGATAGCGAGATATAGCGCATTGATACTGATTTATGCAAAAACGGTAGATATTTATTTTGAACAAAGCTATCAAATTTTTTATTAAAGCTTTTTTGAATTTTTATAATACTAAGTAGCGGGCGGTTCTTGATGTTTTTGGACTGTTTGAATTTCAAATGCGCAGGCAAAATAAATAGCGATTCTATTAATGATATTATAAATGTAGAGATCACGATCATTGGAACTATGGAGAATATCTTCCCCATAAGCCCTGGCATGAACAGCATAGGCAAGAAGGCCACGATATTTGTTATTACACTGACCATTACAGGAATTGCCATCTCTCTTGCGCCCTCAACGGAGGCGGTCAGCGGCTTAATTCCGAGCGTTCTTTTGTGGTAGATGTTTTCACCAACAATTATGGCATCATCAACAACTATGCCAAGCGCGATAATGAATGCAAACATTGACACCATATTTATAGAGAAATGATCCGTAGCGGGAAGCAGTAGAAACGCGCCCATATATGAAATAGGAATGCCCATAGCCACCCAGAATGCTAGGCGTATATCTAAGAACAGGGCAAGGAACATTACGACTAGAATAAGTCCTAAAAGCCCGTTTTTGACCAAAAGCTCGGCGCGTTGTTGAAATAATATGGATTCATCTTTAGCTACAATGATTTTCAAATCACCAGGTAGGCCACTATTTATTTCAGATAATATATCTTTTGTAGCATTAGAAATTCCCGTAGGAGTTTGATCGCTTGCGCTTCTTATAATCATTGTTATGGCGGGCTTATTATTAAACCATGCATATTTATTAGAGCTATCAAATCCGTCAGTTATTGTTGCAATATCATCAAGATATATAGTCGCGCCATTATGGTTTTTTATAATCGGTATATCGTTGAACTCAGCGGCGTAGTTTCTGCGCTCGTCCATTCGGACAAGGATTTCACCTGTGGAGGTTTTGATTGAGCCACCGCCAATCTCTATTGCTGTTCTTGATACTATAGTTGAAATATCAGGGATGCTAAGGCCATAGCGTCGTAAATTTTCTTGTGATACTTCGATATGTATTTCATGAGATCTAACGCCCTGAAGGTCAACAACGCCGATATCGGGACTGCGCTCTAGCCTTGCTTGAATATTATCCGCCGTATCACGTAGAACATTATCACTGACACTGCCGTAAAGGATAATTTCCATAACTTGTTGCTTATCACTAATAACGGCCACGCTTAAATCTTCAGCATTAATTGGAAAGGTGCTTATTTGATCAATAGCGGTTTTGATATCTTGGGAGATACGCATTATTTCATTGTCATTATGCAATATTACAAAAACTTGCCCGTAATTTTCAGATGCAGAGGATTGTATCTTCTTTACGTTATCTATGCCCTTAACGGCTTTTTCTATAGAGAGGATAATACTTTGCTCAACTTCTTCGGGGCTAGCGCCTGGATAAGCCATTTTTATCATGACAGCATCAAAGTCAAATTCGGGAAAGACCTCTTTCTTGCTGTTATTCAGGACAAGAAGGCCGCCAACCAGCATAACTATCATCGCCAGATTTGCGGCAACAGGATGCGAGGCCATCCATGCGATAGGGCCTGCTTTTATGTTCTTAAGCTCTTCTTGATCAGTCTCACTCATTATTTTGCACTTTGACAGCCATGCTGTGAACTGGCGTTATAATATTGGATGTTATTATTTTATCTTTTGCGTTCAGTCCTTTTGTAACATAGGCAAAGCGGCGGTCTTGGTAAGCAATTAAAATACGTTGAATGATAAGCTTTCCGTTTCTTTCTAGCCATATCATATTATCACCGCGAAGATAATTTACAGGGATGCGCGCAGTATTTTTTAAATTGCGCCCTACTAGAGTAGCATAAACATAATCACCAAGGATAAGCGGGGCATCACCTGATAGTGGGTTTTTAACAGATATAAGCATGCTTGCCATACGGTTGATTTTATTGAGTGATCCCGTAGGCTTTAATAAGATTCCCTCATATGTTCCTAAATTATTATTAAGCGATATGGTGGCTTTATCATTAGTTTTAAGCCACACCATATCTTGAGTAGGAATTTCAATTTCTACCCAATATTCATCATTATTAACTAATGTCGCAATGGTGTCTTGCGTGGTAATGATATTGCCTAAATCGGTGTTTCGCTGGGTTATTATGCCATTAAACGGAGCTTTGATTTTGGTGCGCTCTAAATTAAGTTTGGCTAAATCAAGCTGCGCTTTTGCGGAGTTAAGATTTGCTCTGGCTTGCTCCAATTGTGGTTTGCGCAGTGCTAGATCATTGCTTTTTAGCTTTCTGCCAGTGCTTTGCTCAATAATTTGTAGCTCGTTTCGTGCGATTTTTTGCTGACCAAGCTCTAGCTCTAATGCTGCGTTAGCTTGACGCATGGCAGCTTTTTTAATATTTACTTCAAGCTTATAATTAGATGGATCGATATGCAGAATTTCTGCGCCTGCTTTGAAAAATCCCCCTGGAATAAATTCGTCATCAACATGAATAATTTCACCATGTATTTGTGCCTTTAAATTAGCCGAGCGCGTAGGAATGACTTGCCCCATAACTTCGATTTTAACAGGATATGTACCTAATGTTACTGACATGGTTTTAACGTTAATCACAGTTTTTGAAAATTCGGTTTTTTTATCTTTATGCGCTGGATTTTTTACCAGATAATACGCGCCAAAACTTGCACCGCCCAATATAGCCATCACAATAAATATTTTGATTATGGTTGATTTATTCATATTATTTAGCCCAATCCTTACCGCCTAATGCGCGGTATAACTCAATACGCAAATGCGCTTGCTTTAGTTCTTCCCTTGTAATGTCTTGCTCTAAAAACTGAGTGTTATTTAGGCTGTTTAAGACATTGATATAATCACTTTTCCCATTGTTATAGCTCATTTGTGCTTGTTCTAAAGTTTTTTTAGAGGCTGTAAATTGTTTTTGAAGGGCGGTTAGTTTTTGGTCTTGATAAAGATTGCTTATAAGTGAGTTCTCTACCTCTATTACGGCATTTAAAACTACAGCGCGATAAGCGTGGTATCTCTCATCAGATAAGGCTTGGCGTTTTACCTGCTCTGCTTTTCTACTGCCGCCATCGAATATTGGCGTGGCAATATTGGCCACCATATTGAGTATCCATGTGTTAAATAAGCTGTTAAGTGCAGCTCCGCTGGTGGTGTAGTTAGCAGATAAATTAAAGCTAGGCAGGCGGTTTGCCCATGCCTCTTTCACCGCCCAATCCGAGGATATAAGGCGTAGCCACGCGGCCATAATATCAGGACGATTAGCGAGCAAATCAGACGCAAGCCCCGTATTAGGAATGGCTAGAGCTTGCGGCAGTGGCTTTTCGCTAATTTTAAATTCATTATATGGAGTGCTTCCAATCAAAAGTGAAATATTGTTAGCGGCTATTTTTTGTTTCGATAAAATATCGGGCAGACCAGCCTCTGACTGGGCGAGACGTTCTTCTTGTTGTAATATATCAAGGGCAGAGGATAAGCCCATTTCAAAGCGTTGTTCTTGTAATTCCAAAACTGTGTGATTAACATTAATCTGTTTTTGTAAGAGCCTTTCTTGCTCAATCAATGATAAAATCTCAAGCCAGTTTTGGGCAATAGCGGCACTTAAGCTAATCTTGGCGGCGGCAATATCGGCGGCACTGGCCTCGGATAGAAGCTCAGCGGCATTTGCACCAGAAGTATTTTTATTCCAGAAATCAAGCTCATAGGCAGCCGCGCCCGCAAGTGTGAAATCAGACGGCAATATGCTATCTCCCCTATATTCTTCGCGCGATGCGCTAATCGTTAGATTGGGAAGCAGAGCGGCTCTGCGTTGTTTTGTAAGAGCCTGTGCTTGTTTTAGGCGTGCGCGTATTTGGTTGATATCGGGGTTGTGAATAAATGCCTGATCCATTATCGCATTCAGCTCAAAATCATTATAAAGCAGCCACCATTTGCTGCTGGCTTTTATCTCTGCATCAATTTGAGTTTTATATTCATGATTTAAATCAACAGGCTTTGAGATATCACGTACAGGAACGCTCATGCATCCTGATAAAGGAAAGATGAGTATAATCAGTGCCATATATGATTTTATTTTGATCATTATGTCTGTTCAATTTGTTTCATTTGTAAGTAATATATGTTGTAGCGTGTATCCAATTTAGTTTCTATAGAAACCTCTGCAAAAGCATAGTTTTCTATAGATTTTTTATTTTACGCACGCTGCGCTGCGGGTTACAGTAAAGCTGTAGCCATAGAATGCCCTGCAAAACTTGTTTTGCAGGGCATTCTACAGGAAAATAAAATTGTATAGATTTACGGCCTTGGCTTGTACTTATGCACAGCTGGTTTATCCTTATTCTATCCGATTCTAAAGAAAGAGAATAAATGCTACAGCGTTTTGTTATTATTGCTGCGTGCTTTGTGTTGATGGGGTGTGTCAGCACAGCCATTGATAATTCAAGTGATATTATGGTGGAGCAGCCTCAGCTTGATAGTAAAAGCTCGACCTTAGATGCGTGGTGGAATTTTTTTAATGATCCAGTGCTTGATAGCTTTGCCTCTGCGGCGGTGAAGTTAAGCCGAGGCAATCGAGATGATAATAATTTAATGATTTTGGATATTGTTCAAAAATATGTGCAATATCGATATATTCAAAACCAAGTGGTTATTATTGATGAGTATCTTAGTGATAAGAAAGACATTAATTTGATTAAAGAAAAAGTCGCACTTGAAAATAAAGGGGTGGAGCTTTCTTTTGAAATCGCGGCATTAACGAAATTATTGCCAGAATATGTTGCACAGCTATTAAGGGAAAAAGATCGTATTCCTTATTCTGATATAACCCCTATTTTAGCAAGCGATGCTTTTGTTCTTGCAAATGTTAGTGAAATTGCAAAAGCGCGGAGGTTATTTGTAAAAAATAGTGGCGGCGCTATTAGCTTTTCCGATACCAAAAGAATATTCCCTGATATGAGTGTTGGTCGCTTTTTGGGTGTTTCGAATGATGTGTATTTGAATAATAATTCAAAGTGGAGCGTTTCTATCGGTGCGGCGATAAAGAATCTTGATTTAGATGCGCTTGATGCTAATTATTCAAATAGCGTCATATATAAAGAATTCCTTGATGAAATATATGATGGAATAATCAATATAGAGCATAAAATTATTTCTTACGCAAATATGCAAGAGCAATATATTGTCCTCAAAAAAGCATCTAATAAATACAGCAAGGAATGTATGGGCGATGCTGATATATGCGAGGAAGCTTATAGCGCAAAGCTTGCCGCTCTTCGCGCGGAATATAAGAGTAGTCAAATCTTGATAGGTATTTATAGGACTTTAGTTACAGGCTATTATTTTGAAAACCATAGGTAAAATAACGGTATCCATATAAAGCTTAACGTTAGCGTCCCCTTCACTGTTTGGTAAGCTATCCATGCCCAAAACATGTTTTTTGCAGGCTTTTTAAAAAGCTTGCGGACATTAAATTTTCTTTTTTCTTCTTTTATATCGTTCATACATGTTACCTTCGGGGGCAATTAATCACATATATTAGAGATTAATGTCAAGCCAATATAAATTGAGGGAGATATTTTATGGTTAGTTTTAAATATTTAAATATATTACTTATATTAATTATGTTTATAGGAACGGTTGCGTGGCAAAATGCCGAAGCAGAGTTGTTTAATTCCAGAAATAAAAATGAACGCGAAGCTCAACCCTCATTGAGTAGCGATAAAGAAAAAATTCCCCCAGTTAAAAGTGAGGCGCTACCCAATGATGTTGCTGGTCATGTTGCTAATGTGACATCATATTGTGTAGGGAAGTGGGAAAGTGAAGCATGCCTTAAAGAGCTATCCTCTGTCAGTATGGATATGGCTGTTAATTTTGCGGAAAACCTTGATGCAAAAAAAGAACATGGCGCAATTGAGCTTATAAAACAACATTGCTCTGCTCCAACAGCGGCGTTAAAAATATCAGTTCCCGCATATGCAATGAAGAGTGCGATTACCGAATGTGTTAACAGCGTTGCAGATATTAATGAAGCAACATCAGTTAAGCCTGATTTGAACTTATATCAGCTTTTGGTCGGCTCTGTTTTATGTTTGGACAAAGACCCTGCCTGCGCAGATATTGAGAAACAGTTATCTTCGACTAAATAAGCTATATAAACCTTGCGCAAAAGCGGGGAAAGTAAAATCAAACAGTGTCATTTCGAACGATTGCATAGCAAGAGGAGAAATCTTACCAATCTGTAACATGTATAGAACCCTATGCAAAACTATAAAAACACACGAATAACTGGCATCCTCGTGAAAACGGGGATCTATCTAAGGTATTGATAACATTGGATCCCCATTTATATGGGGATGCTATGGTTTAGGTTATTTGGATTTTTTTAATGGGTTTTGCAGAGCATTCTATAAGATCTCTCAACTAGCGCGTTCGAGATGACAGTTTTTGTCATATTCTTAATTCAAATTACTTAATTTATACTGGCTGCTTTAATCTCTTCAAGCTCTAACCAGCGAAGCTCTGCGGTGTCCAGCTCTTCTTTGGCTTTGGGAAGGCGTTTGGATATGCGGGTAAACTCATCGGCATCTTTAGTGTAGAGGTCAGGATCACTCATCAGCCCTTCGAGCTTAGTAATTTCTGCTTCAAGAAGTTTTATTGCTTTAGAGAGCTTTTCTAATTCATGTTTAAGCTTGAACGTAAATTGAGGCAGCTCTTTTTTAACTTGGGGCTTTTCCGATTTTGATTTCTTTTTCTTGCTTTCAGGAGTATCGGATTTCTGCGATTTTTTAAATGCCATGTAATCTGAATAGCCGCCAACAATGCCCTCAACTTTTGCATCACCTTCGAATGCCAGAGTTTTGGTG
>Ga0256834_1000644_pt1 | contig 24808 bp, 28 predicted proteins | sample 4281140metaG_FD_190536 | JGI IMG/M metagenome (GOLD analysis project Ga0256834, IMG submission 190536) | Hydrothermal vent microbial communities from East Pacific Rise, Pacific Ocean - 4281-140 | ecosystem: Environmental > Aquatic > Marine > Hydrothermal vents | place: Pacific Ocean: East...
TTGTGCCGATTATGCTTATTTTTCAACTCTACTCGTTTATGTTGCTTTATGTGGTATGGGTGGCTTGGTTACGCCTCAGACAAGGGTATAGACCAGCACTCTTTTTTATGTTTGGTTGGTTTGCATTAATGTTGGGCGTGTTTATTTCAGATTTTCTTTCTGACGAGTATCTATTTTTTGATTCAATTCTTATCGGTTCTACTATCGAAGCTTTTTTTCTAGCTATTGCTATCTCTTATAAGATGAGAGAGATAAAAGATGAGAAAGAGGAGCAAAAAGAGCTCCTAGTTCATCAAAGCAGATTAGCGTCTATGGGAGAAATGTTGGGAAATATTGCTCATCAATGGCGACAACCACTTACTCGTTTGGGATATATTTTAATGAATATTGAGAAAAAAGATATAGAAAAACATCATGAAAAAAAATTAGAAGAGGCATCTATTCAATTGGAGTTTATGTCTGAAACTATTGATGACTTTAGAAACTTTTATGCACCAAATAAAGCCAAAGAACTATTTTTTTTAGCCAAAGAGAGTCAAATGATAGTTGATATAATATCTTTTAAAGAGATTAAGTTAGATTTAAAAATTATAGAAGATGCAGAGATTTTAAACTATAAAAATGAGTATAAACAGGTATTGCTAAATCTGCTTAGTAATGCCAAAGATGTACTCTTAGAAAGAGAGGTGGCTTCACCTAAAGTTATTATTGAAATTGAAGGTACATTGGTTAAGGTAAGTGATAATGCAGGAGGGATTTATAACAAAGAGATTCAAAAAATATTTGAGCCATATTTTACAACAAAAGAGCGAGGTTTGGGTATTGGGCTTTATATGTCTAAAATAATTATTGAAAAAAATATGGGTGGAACTATAGAGGTTTCTAATGGTAAAAATGGAGCAGTTTTTAGTTTAGATTTTAGGAGAAGTAAGCTATAAAAGGAATATGAAAAAAGCAAAAAAGATAGTAATAGGCTCAAGCGACAACCAATTGGATAGGACTTGAAACTTAACTTTTTTATTAGTCTAATGTGTTACAATTTAGCATGAAACAATCTAAAATACTACTCCACCAGTATAATCATCCATTTGAGCCAATTTTGTTTAGGGATACTAAAATCCTTATACTAGGTACTTTTCCAAGTCTTGATTCTTTTAAGTATGATTTTTACTATGCACATAAACGAAACCAGTTTTGGAAGATACTTTCAGAGATATTTGATATGCCAATAGATACAAATAGGCAAAAAATATCTCTTTTAAAAAAGCAAAATATAGGACTTTGGGATATCATCAAGTCATGTCAAAGAGAAAACTCAAGCGATACAAATCTAAAAAATTGTATTTTACATGATATTCCATTACTGTTAAAAGAGTATCCAAATATCAAAACAATCGCTTTTACTGGATTAAAAGCAGAAAAATTCTATAACAAAAAATATAAAAATCTGCCAATAAAAACTATAGCTTTACCCTCTCCATCACCTGCATTTGCAAGTATGAGTTATCTGCAAAAAAAGGAAATTTATGAGAACAATATAGATATAGCAATCCACATGGGCAGTTCGAGCCATAGGTAGAGCAAATGGATAAAATCGTCTTTTTAATTATACAATCACAACAAAGCATCTTTTTAGTAGAATCTTAGATAAATTTTTAAACTAGGAGCTTATATGACAGATAGTAAATTAATCGAAGGTAATCGCGAATTTGTAAAAGATATTTCAACTGAGCTAGATGCAAAGATGACTATATTGACGGTAAAAGGGCAGAGTCCGAAGACTCTTTTTATAGGTTGTTGTGACTCTAGGGTCGCTCCAAATATTATTACAAATACTCATATTGGAGATTTGTTTATCTCACGAACTATTGGAAACTTTGTCTCTCCCTATGATCCAGATGCTAGTTATCCTGCGAGTGCTTCAGCTGTAGAGTATGCGGTATCAGCGTTAAATGTAGAAACTATTGTTGTTTGTGGGCATACACACTGTGGTGCGATAGCTGGTCTTTTTGGGTTAGATACTTTAGATGATAGAGAGTTTTCAAATACGAAAAAATGGTTAAGTCTTGGTACAAAGGCAAAAGATGAAGTTTTAAAACTGATAACAAAAGATACAAGTGAGCGAGAAAAACTTGAGATGACAGAGAAACTTTCTGCTGTATATCAACTTGATAATCTTTTAACTTATCCAGCTGTAAAAAAGAGAGTAGAAGAGGGCACTTTAACTCTAAATGCTTGGCACTACAATATAGATACGGGTATCGTATCAAGATATGACAGCAAAACAAAAGAGTTTGTGATATAATCAATTAAAAAGGTTATATGTATATGTTCATAGATCATGTTGAGTTGATTCTAAGCTCTGGCAAAGGTGGAGCAGGATCGGTTTCGTTTCGTCAAGAGAAGTTTGTGCTAAAGGGAGGACCTGATGGCGGAGATGGAGGGCGAGGCGGAGATGTCTTTATAAAAGTAGATAAAAATTCCCATACTCTCTCAAGTTTTCGAGGTAAAAACCACCTAAAAGCAAAAAATGGAGTTCCAGGAATGGGACGAAAAAAGTATGGTAAAAAAGGTGAATCTCTCACAGTTGTTGTTCCTCCTGGCACTCAGGTTATAGATGCAGATACGGATGAACTCATTTTAGATATGACTGATGATGGACAAATCGTAAAGTTTTTAGAAGGTGGCAAAGGGGGGCTTGGAAATTGGCACTTTAGAAGTTCAACAAACCAAAGACCAGCTTATGCACAACCAGGACTTCCTGGAATTACAAGACGGGTTAGGTTTGAGCTTAAGCTTATCGCTGATGTTGGGCTTGTGGGCTTTCCAAATGTCGGTAAATCAACTCTAATCTCTATACTCTCAAATGCAACTCCTGAAGTTGCAAATTATGAGTTTACAACTCTAACTCCAAAGCTAGGAGTCGTAATGGTTGATGAATATACTTCATTTGTTATGGCTGATATCCCTGGAATCATCGGTGGTGCTAGTGAAGGAAAAGGTTTGGGATTGGAGTTTTTGAAACATATCGAACGGACTAAGTTTTTGCTTTTTATGCTTGATGTTGCAAATTATCGTACTTTAGAAGAGCAGTATGATACTTTAAAATTAGAGTTGGAGAGTTTTTCTCCTCTTATGAAAACAAGAGATTTTGCTATTGCTTTGAGTCGGATGGATAGTGTTCTTGAAGAGGAGGCTTTAGAAAAGATTGAAAACTTTATCTCTTATGTTGAGTTAGAGGGTGATAAGCATAACAATTTATACCATTTTGACAAGAGTTATAAAACTTATGTTCAACCTATCGATGAATTTGAAGATTATGACCATAGTAAGCCATTTTTTATAGCTCCAATATCTTCTATGACAAAGCTAAATATAAATCCTCTAAAATTTTCACTTTTAGATGCAGTTAAAAAAGTTAGAGATGAAGCGGATAGTTATTAAAGTCGGTAGTCATGTATTGACTGAGCAAAATAGGCTTGCACGAGAACGGATTACAAATTTAGTCTCTTTTTTGGCAGATTTACGAAAAAAATATGAAGTTATTCTTGTCTCCTCAGGTGCGGTGGCGGCAGGTTATTCAAAATTAAAACTTGATAAATCAATTTTAGGAAATAGACAAGCAATTGCAGCGGTAGGTCAGCCCTATCTTATGAGTGTTTATGCTAAAAAGCTAGGTGTTTTTGGGATAGTGACAGCACAAGTACTTTTAAATGCTTCTGATTTTGATTCGAGAAAAAGTACGAAGAATGCAAAAAATGCAATTGATGTTTTGATAAAAAAAGGTGTAATTCCAATCATAAATGAAAATGATGCCACTGATATCTCAGAACTTGTTTTTGGAGACAATGACCAGATGTCAGCTCATGTTGCTCACTTTTTTGATGCTCATATGCTTGTAATTCTCTCAGATATTGATGGCTTTTATGACAAAGACCCAAGAGAGTTTAAAGATGCAAAAATGCGAAAAAATGTTAGTGAAATCTTAGATAAAGATCTTGATGTCCCTTGCATCCCAAATGGCTCTTTTGCAACTGGAGGGATTGTTACAAAACTAAAAGCTGCAAAGTTTATTTTAGCAAATAACAAAGAGATGTTTATGGCTAGTGGTTTTGAACTATTAGATGCAAAGAGTTTTCTTCTTGATGGAGTGCATCTAAAGGGAACACATTTTAAGAGAGATAGATAATGCGAGTATTGTTTATGGGAACGCCCTCATATGCGACCGAAATTTTAAAAGCACTTATTTTAGATGATGAGGTAGCAGTTATCGCTTTGGTAACTCAGCCTGATAAGCCCGTTGGAAGAAAACAGATATTAACCCCTCCAGATACAAAGAGATATCTGATAGAAAATGAGATAGATTTGAAACTCTATCAGCCCTCTACTTTAAAAAATGAAGAATCTTTTAAATATATCAGTGAGTTAAAACCTGATTTTATAGTAGTTGCAGCTTATGGGCAGATACTTCCAAAAGATATACTTGATATCGCTCCTTGTATCAATCTTCACGCTTCAATACTTCCTCTATATCGAGGGGCAAGTCCAATTCAAGATGCAATTTTACACCAAGATAAGTTTACAGGTGTTTGTTCGATGCTTATGGATGTTGGTTTGGATACTGGGAATATTTTAGGATTTTCATATCTTGAGATTGACAAACTAGATGCATCTGGATTATTTTTAAAATTATCACATCTTGCATCTAAGCTTACTATAGATACTTTAAAAAACTTTGACAATATTGTTCCATTGAAGCAAAACTCTTGTGAGGCTAGTTACTCTAAGAAAATCTTCAAAGAGGGTGGTCTGTTGGACTTAGTAGATGCATCTAGTTGTGAAGCAAGGTATCGAGCATTTATCTTTTGGCCCGGTGTTTTTTTAGAGAGTGGCTTGAAGTTAAAAACGCTCTTTTTGGATTCAACAGAAGGTTTAAATAAAAAAGCAGAAATTTTAAAAATAGAAAAACAATCTATAATTATAGGATGCAAAAAAGGAGCGTTGGAAGTTTCAAGAGTACAACCACCATCAAAAAAAGAGATGTCTGTTATTGATTATATTCGAGGTAAAAGGCTTGGTGTTGGAGATTATCTATCTTAAAGAGACAACTTCTACTCATAAAGTTTTAATCTCTAAACTTCAAAATAGAGAGTTAAAAGCACCAGTTGCATTAGTTGCAGATAAGCAAACACAAGGTGTTGGGAGTCGTGAAAACTCTTGGATAGGATATGAAGGAAATCTATTTTTATCATTCTCTCTAAAACTAGAGACTTTGCCACAAGATTTACCAAAAAGTGCAATCTCAATCTATTTTTCATATATGATGAAAGAAGTTTTAAATAAATCTGGATCATCTGTCTTTTTGAAATGGCCAAATGATTTTTATATTGATGATAAAAAGATTGGTGGAACTATAACAAAAATCTTAAATGATGAAATATTAGTTTGTTCAATGGGAATAAATTTAAAAAATTCACCAGAAGAATTTTCAATTATTGATATAAATATTGATAAAATTTTATTGATTGAATCTCTATTTTTAAAACTAAAAGAAGATATTTTTTGGAAGGATATTTTTAGAAAATATCAGGTAGAATTTAAGAAATCAAGGTATTTCTCATACTATGATAAGATGCAAAAAAAGAAGGTATCTCTAAAATTTGCAAGGCTTTTAGACGATGGATCGATAGAGTTAAATGGAAGAAAGGTTTACAGCTTAAGATGAGTGAAATTATAGCAATCGCAAACCAAAAAGGTGGCGTAGGAAAGACAACAACCGCAGTAAATTTAGCGGCCTCTTTGGCTGTTGCTGAAAAAAGAGTATTACTCGTAGACATAGATCCTCAAGCAAATGCAACAACTGGGCTAGGGTTTGCACGAAGCGATTTTGAGTTTAATATCTATCATGTTTTAATTAATAGAAAAAAGATGAGCGATATTATTATGAAAACAGATATTGACTTGCTTGATTTAGCACCTGCAAATATCGGACTTGTAGGGGTAGAAAAAGATTTTTATGATAGTGATAACAAAGGCAAAGAGCTTGTCTTGAAAGAGAAACTTTATGAGATAAAAGATAAGTATGATTATATCATTTTAGACTCTCCTCCAGCTCTAGGTCCCATCACTATAAATGGACTGAGTGCTGCAAATTCTGTTATCATTCCTATACAATGTGAATTTTATGCATTGGAAGGATTAGCTCAACTTTTAAATACTGTAAAACTCATAAAAAGAACGATTAATCCCAAGCTTAGTATAAAAGGTTTTTTACCAACTATGTACAGTGCTCAAAACAACCTATCTAAACAAGTTTTTTCAGATTTAAAGCAACACTTTAAAAGTAAACTATTTGAAGATAGAAAAAATTCATCTTATATCGTAATTCCTAGAAATGTAAAGTTAGCAGAATCCCCTAGCTTTGGAAAGCCTATTATCCTCTATGATGTAAAATCTATAGGTTCTCGCTCTTACCAAAATTTAGCACAGACAATTATAGCAAGTTAGGAGTAAATATGGCAGTAAAAAATAGACTAGGTCGTGGACTTAGTTCAATTTTAGATGATGTAGAAGATGCTTATAGAAAAGATGTTGAGCAAGACTCATCTATGATTAAAGAGGTTAACCTTGATAATATTGTTCCGAATATTCACCAACCAAGAAAACATTTTGACCAACAAGCTTTAAAAGATTTATCTAACTCAATAGTAAAACATGGGCTTTTACAACCGATAGTTGTAGTTGAAAAAGATAATGGATATATGATAATTGCAGGTGAGAGAAGATATCGTGCTTCAAAGTTAGCAAATCTTACTAAAATAGATGCGATTGTTGCAAATTATGATTCAAAAAATCTTCGTGAACTTGCACTTATAGAAAATATTCAAAGAGAAAACTTATCTCCACTAGAGTTAGCTAACTCATATAAAGAGTTAATTGAAGAGTACGAGATAACACAAGAAGAACTTAGTAATATCTTATACAAAAGCAGGTCTCAAATTACAAATACATTAAGACTTCTTAGCTTAACACCACATGTGCAAGAGTTATTAAATAGTGGGAAAATCACTCAAGGACATGCTAAAGTAATAGTTGGGCTTGATGAAAAAACAGAAATTATGATAGCAGATACTATTGTGGGACAAAAACTTAGTGTTAGAGATAGTGAAGATTTGATAAAAAGTATCAAAAATACTCCTCCAGAAAAGGTATCGGTTAAAAAAGATTTTTCTGATTTAAAAGAGATAAATGTTATATCACACAAATTAAAAGAGTTAGGCTTTAACTCTAAAAAAAGTGGTAATAAATTAATTTTAAATTTTAGAGATAATAACGAAATAGAGAGCTTTCTAAAAGTAATTGAGTAGAACTTATATATTCATTTATAATTATTATGATACAATCACCACGATTTATTTATATTAAGTATTAAACTAGATTAAGAAGGATGTAGATGTTAGACATTAGCTTTGGATTGCTGATATTTGTAGCAGTGCTATTTTTGGCACTTGTGTATGTGTTGAATGATATGCTTTATAAACCACTTTTAGCTTTTATGGAAAAAAGAGATAAGTCAATTAGAGATGATTTAGCGTCATCGCAAAAAAACAATGATGAAATTGAAGCTGCTTTAGCTGAGGCAAATGAGAAGATTTCTATTGCAAAAGCTAAAGCTTCTGATATAAGAGGTGAGGCGGTAGTAAAAGCTAAAGAGTTAGCCGCACAAAAGATAGAAGAGAGTAAAAGTACAATTGAGAGTCAATACGCTTCATTCATTGAGCAGTTAGCTAAAGATAAAGATACTCTTAAAAAGAGCATCTCTTCAAATTTATCATCTTACCAAGATGGTATTGCTGCAAAAATAAAAAATATCTAAAAAAGGAGTCCGTTTGAAATTAAAGTACTTTGTACTAGTGTTGTTAGCACCTGCGGTTATGTTCGCATCTGGTGATGGTGAAGGTAAAACTGATTTTGTTCCAAGAGTCATTAACTTTGCAATTTTTGCAGGAATTTTATATTATCTTCTTGCGAAGCCTATAAAAGAGTTTTTTGTTGGAAGAACGAATGATATTGCTGATAAGTTGACTGAAATACAAGATAAGTTAAAAAAGACAAAAGAAGATAAAGAGAAAGCTCTTCAAAAAGTTAAAGATGCAGATAATATTGCAGAGGATATAATAGAAACTGCAAAGACTGAAGCAAAAATGCTTGAAGAAAAAATCGAACAAAATCTAAAAACTGATTTAGAAAACCTACAAAAATCTTATAAAGACCGAATTGAGGTTGAAGAGAAGAAGATGACTAGAAATGTTGTTGGAGAAGTTGTTGAAGATATGTTTAAGGGTAAAAAAACAGAACTTAAAGATAAAGACTTTTTAAATATCATCAAAAAGAAGGTTGCATAAATGAGTAGTGTAATAGCAAAAAAATATGTTAAAGCTTTAATCTCTTCTCTTGATGATAAAGCTCTTGTTTCAACACTTGGAAATTTAAAAACTATAGTTCCTTCATTTGCAAATAAAAAGTTTAATGAGATTCTCGGTTCACATAATATAACAAACAGTCAAAGAGAAGCTTTTATTCTCTCTTTGTTTAAAAACCCTGACGAAAAGTTTACAAACTTTTTAAAGATTTTAAATGCAAATGGTAGATTATCTGATATCCCAGCGATTACGCATGAGCTGTCAAAGCAGATTTCACTTAAAAACAATGAATACGAGGGATTGCTTATAAGTAATTTTAAAGTAGATAAAGCAGATATCAAAGAGATAGAGGAAAATATTAGTAAAAAGTTAGATGCAACGATAAAATTAACAAATAAGGTGAGTGAAAACTCTGGTATCAAAGTTGAAGTTGAAAGTCTAGGTGTGGAGGTTAGTTTTTCATCTGATAGGCTAAAGTCTCAAATGACTGAACATATATTAAAAACATTATAAAAATAACAAGGAGACGAATAAGTGAGTGCAAAAGTAAAAGCTGATGAGATTAGCGCTCTTATACAAGAGAGAATTGATAACTTTGAGCTAAAAGTAGATATTGAAGAGACAGGTAAAGTTATTCAATATGCAGATGGTATTGCTAGAGTATACGGACTTAACAATGTTATGGCTGGTGAAATGGTTGAATTTGAAAATGGTGAAAGAGGAATGGCTCTTAACCTTGAAGAATCAATTGTAGGTGTTGTAATACTTGGAAAAGGTGTTGGTATTTCTGAGGGTTCTACTGTAAAAAGACTTGGTCGTCTTTTAAAAGTTCCTGTTGGTGATGAGATGCTAGGTCGTGTTGTAAATGCACTTGGTGAGCCGATTGATGGAAAAGGTGCTATAAAAGCAGCTGATCATAAATTTATCGAAGAGAAAGCTCCCGGAATTATGGCTAGAAAGTCAGTTCACGAGCCACTTCAAACTGGTATCAAAGCAATTGATGCACTTGTGCCAATTGGTCGAGGGCAGAGAGAACTTATCATCGGTGATAGACAAACTGGTAAAACTACAGTAGCAATAGATGCTATCATTAACCAGAAAGGTCAAGATGTTGTTTGTATATATGTTGCAATTGGACAAAAACAATCAACTGTTGCACAAGTTGTTAAAAAACTTGAAGAACACGGTGCTTTAGAGTATACTATTATTGTAGAGGCAGGGGCAAGTGATTCTGCAGCTTTACAATTTTTAGCTCCATACACTGGTGTTACAATGGGTGAATTTTTTAGAGATAGTTCAAGACATGCATTGATAGTTTATGATGATCTTACAAAACATGCGGTTGCATATAGAGAGATGTCTTTGATTTTAAGAAGACCTCCAGGTCGAGAAGCTTATCCAGGTGATGTTTTTTATCTTCACTCAAGATTGCTTGAGCGAGCTGCCAAATTAAGTGATGCTTTGGGTGCTGGTTCTATGACAGCACTTCCTATCATCGAAACTCAAGCGGGAGATGTTTCGGCCTATATTCCGACAAATGTTATCTCTATTACTGATGGTCAAATTTTCCTAGAAACTGACCTTTTTAACTCAGGTATCAGACCTGCTATCAATGTTGGACTTTCAGTTTCAAGAGTTGGTGGAGCTGCACAAATTAAAGCTACAAAACAAGTTGCAGGAACTTTAAGGCTAGATCTTGCACAATATAGAGAGCTTCAAGCATTTGCACAATTTGCATCTGATCTTGATCAATCAAGTAGAGATCAATTAGAACGAGGTCAGAGAATGGTAGAAATTCTTAAACAAGGGCCGTATGCTCCAGTGCCAGTTGAGAAACAAGTTGCTATTATTTATGCAGGGGCAAATGGAATACTTGATGATATTCCTGCAAGTGATGTTGTTAAATTTGAAGAGGGTCTTTTCCCATTTTTGGAAGCTAAATATCCAAAAATTTTAGAGGCAATTGTAGCTGATAAAAAGATTACAGATGAGACTGATGAGTTATTAAAAACTGCTTTGGGTGAATTTAAAGCGACATTTATTGTCAAGTAAGGTTTAAAACATGGCAAATTTAAAAGATATAAAAAGAAATATCAAGAGTGTAAAAAATACTCAAAAGACGACAAAAGCTATGAAGCTTGTCTCAACTGCTAAGTTAAAAAAAGCAGAAGAGGCGGCAAAAAAAAGTCGCGAATATGCCAATAAACTAAATGAGATGCTTTCAGAAATATCTGAAAAAATAAATCATTTTAAAGTTGGTGGTTCAACAAGCCGTTTTTTTGAAGAGAATAATAGTCCAAAAGTCGTTGATATTCTATTTGTAACTGCAGATAAAGGTCTTTGTGGAGGTTTTAATATTCAGACTATAAAAAGAGTAAAATCTATAATGGCTGAGTATGAAAACAGTGATACAAAAATAAGACTTAGAGCAGTTGGGCGAAAAGGTATTGATTATTTTAAATTTCAAGAGACTGAACTTCTTGAAAAAGATATAGGAGTTAGTTCATCTCCAACATATGAAAAAGCTCAAACAGTTGTTCAAAAAGCTGTTGATGATTTTGTAAATGGAGAGAGTGAAAAAGTTATTTTAGTTCATAATGGTTATGTTAATATAATCACTCAGAAGGTTAAACAAATTGGACTTATCCCTGTTGATACTATCAAGATTGAGACAAAAGATGCTGATTCTATGATGGAAATTGAGGGTGAAGAAGAAGAAAAAGTATTAGATGAATTAGTTAGAAAATACTTTGAATACAATATGTATTATGCTTTGATTGACTCTTTGGCAGCTGAACATAGTGCAAGAATGCAGGCTATGGATAATGCTACAAATAATGCAAGAGAGAAAGTAAATCAATTAACAATAAAATATAATAAAGCAAGACAAGAAGCAATTACCACAGAGCTTATTGAAATTATCGGTGGTATGGAAGCATTAAATTAATTATGAAAAACAAGGAGCAGAATCAAATGAAGGGTGTTATTTCTCAAGTAATTGGTCCCGTTGTTGATGTTGATTTTAAAGGTCAACTTCCAGCAATAAATGAGGCTATTGAAGTAAACTATGAAGTAGAAGGAAATGCGCAAAAGCTTATTTTAGAAGTTGCTGCACATGTAGGTGATGGTCGAGTTAGAACTATTGCTATGGATATGAGTGAAGGTTTAAGAAGAGGTTTAGAAGCTACAGCTCTAGGTTCTCCTATTAAAGTACCAGTTGGTGAAGAAGTTCTCGGAAGAATTTTTAATGTTATTGGTGAAGTTATTGATGAAGGAAAACCAGTTAAAGCGAAGCAAACTTGGTCAATTCATAGAGATCCTCCTCCGTTTGAAGATCAAAGTACAACTTCTGAGGTTTTTGAAACAGGTATAAAAGTTGTTGATCTTTTAGCACCGTATGCAAAAGGTGGAAAAGTTGGACTATTTGGAGGAGCTGGTGTTGGTAAGACAGTAATTATTATGGAGCTTATTCATAATGTTGCTTTTAAACATAGTGGATATTCTGTATTTGCTGGTGTTGGTGAGAGAACAAGAGAGGGTAATGATCTTTATGAAGAGATGAAAGAGTCAAATGTTCTTGACAAAGTTGCTCTGTGTTATGGTCAGATGAGTGAGCCTCCTGGAGCTAGAAATAGAATTGCATTAACAGGTCTTACAATGGCTGAGTATTTTAGAGACGAGATGGGTCTTGATGTCTTGATGTTTATCGATAATATCTTTAGATTTTCTCAAAGTGGATCTGAGATGTCAGCACTTCTTGGAAGAATTCCAAGTGCGGTTGGTTATCAGCCAACACTTGCTCGTGAGATGGGTATACTACAAGAGAGAATTACATCTACAAAAAAAGGTTCAATTACTTCTGTTCAAGCAGTTTATGTTCCTGCAGATGATTTAACTGATCCTGCTCCTGCAACGGTTTTTGCTCACTTAGATGCTACTACCGTATTAAATAGAAGTATCGCTGAAAAAGGTATCTATCCTGCGGTTGATCCACTAGATTCAACTTCAAGAATGTTAGATCCTCAAATTATTGGTGATGAACATTATAATATTGCTAGAGGGGTACAATCTGTACTTCAAAAATATAAAGATCTTCAAGATATTATTGCAATTCTTGGTATGGATGAGCTTAGTGAAGAAGATAAGCAAGTAGTTGAGAGAGCTAGAAAAATTGAAAAATATCTATCTCAACCATTTTTTGTTGCAGAGATATTCACAGGAAGTCCAGGAAAATATGTAGCACTTGAAGATACGCTAGCAGGATTTAAAGGTATATTAGCTGGAGAGTATGATGACTTACCAGAAAATGCATTTTATATGGTTGGTGATATGAAAGAAGCACAAGAAAAAGCGGAGAAGATGAAAGGGTAGAGATATGGCTACTATGAAATGTGAAATCATCACTCCAAGTGGATTGATTTTTTCTGATGATATTGTTAGTGTTACACTTCCTGGAAGTGAAGGGGAGTTTGGTGTGCTACCAAACCATGCCTCTTTGGTATCACTTCTTTCAAGTGGTGTTATTGAGATAGAAAAAGAGGATAAGAAAAAAGAGTTAGTGGCTATAAACTGGGGTCATGTAAAAGTTGACGAAGGAAAAGTAACAATTCTTGCTGAAGGTGCGGTTGCTATATCTGGAAGTGGTTCTGATATTGCAAAGTCGCTTCAAGAAGCTAAAGAACTTATCTCTAGTATGAGTGATTCTGCTCCTGCAATTGCAGCTGCTACTGCAAAACTTGAAAGTGCTGCCAAAGGTAATCTCTAAAGGATTTTAATGGAATTATTAATTACATATATAGCTGATGGTGGCATCATCGCTATATTGGTCTTTATTTGGTTGTCGATATATTTTATTACAACGATATGGATTTGGGTTTCAAGAGTTTTAGCCTTAAACAGTTGGGAGAAGAGTGAAAAATCATCTCTTGAATCGTTGCTTCGTGGTATTCCTAAGATAAAAAGAAGCTCAATTTTGAGTAACTGTTTACAAAATGAAGAGACAAAAACATCATTAGAAATATGTAGGAATATTGCAGAAAAAAAAGCAACTTCATATCTATCAATGCTTTCAGTAATTGCGTCAACTGCTCCGTTTATTGGGTTATTTGGTACTATTGTATCTATTTTAAAAACATTTGCTGAGCTTGGCAATGCCAAAAGTGCCTCTCTTAGTGTTATAGCTCCTGCAATTAGTGAAGCTTTGGTAGTTACTGCTGCTGGTATTTTTGTTGCAATTCCTGCTTATACTGCTCATGTACTCTTAAAAAGAAAAGCATATGATCTTTTGAGCATTATTCAAAGAGAGATTGAGCTTTTACAATCAACTTTTCCATCTAAAGAATCAGGTATACAAAAGTATGAATTTTAATTGGGATGAAGAGCCGGATTTAAATATTACCCCTTTGGTTGATATTATGCTTGTTCTTATGGCAATTTTGATGGTTTCTGCCCCTATTATGGAATATCAAGATGATATAAATTTGCCAGCTGGTTCACAAACAAAGGCTGTACAAAAAATTCCTGATTTGTCTATTAGAATTGATGGTAAAAGGGTAATTTATATAAAAGATAAAAAATATAACTTTTCTACTTTTGCTGATGATTTTGTATTGGGAGCAAATAAATATCCTAAAGAGACAGTTGTTTATATAAAAGGGGATAAAACTCTAAAATATAACGATATTATGTTTATACTCAAAGTTGTTAAAGATTCAGGTTTTTCAAAAGTATCACTCGTAACAAATGGCTGAAAAAAATCTATATAAAACAATTGCACTTATTGTTGCAATACTAATCTATCTTTTAGTAGCATTTTCTCTTGCTAACTATATAAGAGAGGATGCAAAGAAGATAAAAGATTATGGTTTTAATGTTGAAGATGCAATAGTTGTAAATATTGATTCACTGCTAAAAGAGGAGCCAAAACCTGTTGAAAAGATAAAACCAACTCCTGTGCAAATTCCACAACCAGAAACAAAGCCATCTCCTATACCTGAACCAGAGCCTATAGAAAAAGTACCTCCTATTATCTTACCTCCTGATGATCAACCCCAAGAAGAGAAAAAAGAAGCTCCTAAAGAGAGTAGAGATAAAGAGGAAAAAACTGCAAAAGATCTCTTTTCAACTCTTCGTACCGATGATTATAAAAAGGCGATGACTGAAAGACAAAAGCAAGAAGCAGCAAGAGCTAGTAGATTGGCAAAACAAAAAGCTGAAGATGCAAAAAGAGAGAAGCAAAGACAAGAGAAACAGAAGCAAAGAGAGGCAAAAGAGGCACAAAAATTAGTACAACAGATGCAAATTTCTACACCTTCAGAACATAAAAAAAGTGGACAACAACATGAATATTGGAGTTTTGTATCAAATAAGATAATGGCAAAATGGGAGAGAACTATCGCAACAGAGAGTGGATTAAGTGCAACTGTAAGTATCAGGATAGATAAGAATGGAAAGTTAACTTATAGAGATTTGAAATCTTCATATAATTCTCTTTTTGATACAAAACTTAAGGTGTTTCTTGATAATTTAGAGTATGAGAGATTTCCAAAATATAAAAATGGTCCGTATATTGAGGCGGAGTTTGAATTTACAGATAAAGAGAAAGGTATATAGATGAGAGTATTATTGATTTTATCTCTATTTTTGATTAATTTAGTTGCATTTGACTCAACAATTCAAATTGTAAAAAATTTAGAGAAGCATCCAAGACTTGTAGTGGTGGATGCTGGAAGTTTAAATGTAGATGAGAAGATAAAAAGAAAATTTTTAAAACTTCTAATTGGTGATTTAAAAGTTTCTGCACACTTTAATGTAGATGATAGTTATGCAAAAATGGACTATTTAAGCAACAATGGTTTAGCAACTCTTGCAAAAAGTGGAGTTGAACTAATAGTTAAATGTAAAATAGAAAAAAATACTTCAGCAAAGCTAACAGCAAGTGCCAAACTGATAAATGCAAAAAATGGTGATTTAATATATGAAAAATTTTACTCTATATCAAAGCCAAATAGGTATCCTTTTTTAGCACATAATGTTGCGATTGATATCAATAAGTATTTTGGAGCACCTTCGATATCTTGGATGAAAAATTATATTATATTTGCTAGATATACTAAATCTGGTGAGAGTGAAATTGTTGTTTCTGATTATACTCTTAGTTTTAAAAAGGTAATCGTAAAAGGTGGATTAAATATTTTCCCTAAATGGGCAAATGCAAAACAAGATTCATTTTACTATACTTCATACAATGGTTTGCATCCAACACTTTATCTTGTAAATATATATACAGGCAAAAAAAGAAAGATTGTCTCAAGTCCTGGGATGGTTGTCTGTTCTGATGTTAGTCGTGATGGTTCCAAACTTCTTATAACAATGGCTCCAAATGATCAGCCTGATATCTATCTTTATGATGTAAATAGTGGTTCAAAAAAGAGATTAACAAAATATAGTGGAATTGATGTAGGCGGTAGTTTTGTTGATAATGATCAAAATATTGTTTTTGTTTCAGAGAGATTAGGTTATCCAAATATTTTCTCAAAAAGTATCAACGGTTCAAATGTTGAGCAGATGATTTATCACGGAAAAAACAATAGTTCTTGTTCAACATTTGGAAAGTATATAGTCTATTCAAGTAGGGAAGGGCAAAATTCATTTGGTAAAAACACTTTTAATCTCTATCTGATTTCAACTCAAACTGATTATATTAGAAAATTAACGACTAGTGGGAAGAATATGTTTCCTAGATTTGCTGATGATGGTGAGAGTGTTATTTTTATAAAGTATATAGGTCAAAAAAGTGCATTGGGGGTCTTAAGACTCAATGCAAATAAGAGTTTTTTGTTTCCACTAAATGCTGGAAAGATTCAATCAATAGACTGGTAATTAAACTACTTTAATAATTAAATTTTTATTAAGTAAATAATGCTAGAATTTTTAAAATTTATTCAAGGAAGAGTAATGAAAACAAATACTCTATTATCTCTTATATTAACAATTTTTATATTTTCAGGCTGTTCTCAAAAGACACCTGAAATTGATACAGATAGCGTTGTTGATTCAGGGTATAGTACACCATCTACAGATATCTCAAATGATGGACAAATTGATAGCATGAATACGATGAACCAAGATGTAACATTTGGTTCAGACGAAGAGCGAATTGGTGCTATCCAAAATGAGGTTCAAACGGTATATTTTGCAACTGATAGCTATCAGCTCTCATCAAGTGAGATGGAGAAAGTAGAACAAAATTCACATATCTTTAATGGAGACTTAGCATCTGATCTTTCAATTAAGCTTGAGGGAAATTGTGACGAATGGGGTACAGATGAGTATAATTATGCTCTTGGTCTCAAACGAGCTAAAAGTGTTAAAGACTTGTTAGAGAGTTCAGGTGTTGATGTTGGACGAATGGCTCTTATTAGTTATGGTGAGAGTAAACCGATATGTTCTGAACATAATGATGGATGTTGGCAACAAAATAGAAGAGTTGATTTTCTTCTTTTGCCATGAAGGTATAGTCGTTGATTAAGTATATTTTTATTATTACTTTTTTTATATCTTCACTCTATTGTGTAGAGAGATCTGCGTTTGGAGCGGGTGATATAAATAGTGATAATCCATACGGTTTAAGTGAAAGTGAAAAGATAATTTTTGCTAATAAAAAGAAGATATCGCTTCAAGAGAAAAAAATTTTACGACTACAAGAACAGTTGGAAGGTATTAGAAGTGTTGTTGATTCTGTAAGTTCAAAACTTGGTAAAACTACTCAAAGAATTAATATTTTGGACAAAGAAGACTCTTCTGTTAATGCAAATGAATTTAGTGAAATTAAAAATGATATATCAGAACTCAAAAGAGTACAGAGTGAAAATTATGAGAAGATAAACTCTGTACTTAGAAAACTGAGTGAGATGATAGATGAAATTGATAACAGCTATGTAACAGAGCAAGAGCTTTCAAAAGTAATGGAAAAAAAACATACTACCAATAGATCGATAAAACCAAAACTTACAAATTCGCAAAAGTTAAAGGATTCAGTCGCTTTATATCGTAAAAAGCATTATACTAAGGCTTTTGCTATATTTACACAACTTGCAAATGACAACTATAAACCTGCAACTTCTAACTACTATCTAGGTGAGATATCCTATTATAAGAAGCGTTATTCAGATGCAATAGTCTATTATAAAAAGAGTGTTGGATACTATGATAGAGCTTCATATATGCCAACACTTTTGCTTCATACTGGGATAGCATTTGATAAGTTAGATGATATAGAAAATAGAGAGAAATTTTTTGGAGTTTTAAACTCCTCATACCCACAAAGTGAAGAGGCAAAAATAGCAGAAAAATATCTAAACTAAGATTATTTAGATAAAATCTACATCTTTAAAATTAATAAGGAAATATTTATGAAAATAGAAGACAAATGTGTAGTATCAATAGAGTACGAATTAACAGAAGCTGGTAAATCTGATATCATTGATTCAAATAAGGGTGAAACACCGTTGGAATTTATTACAGGTTTTGGTCAAATAATACCTGGATTAGAAAGTCAATTGATGGATTTGTCTATTGGTGAAAAGGCTGATATAAAAGTAGACGCTGCGGATGCATATGGTACTTTAAATGAAGAAGCTGTTGAAACACTTCCAAGGGAACAGTTTGCTGGACTTGAACTTAGTGAAGGTATGCCACTTTATGGACAAGGTGAAAATGGTGAAACAGTTACAGTTACTGTAAAAGAGTTTACAGATGATACTGTTACAATCGATTATAACCATCCTTTAGCTGGTCAAGATTTGATGTTCTCGGTAAGTGTTTTAGATGTAAGAGAGGCAACTGAAGATGAAAAAACTACTGGACAAGTTGGTGGTGGACACGATGGTGCTGGAAGTTGTGGAACTGGTGGTGGATGTGGTTGTAAAGGATAACAATGGCACTCTATATTACAGGGCATAAAATTCCTGATTCTGACTCTATATGTTCGGCTATTGCAGTTGCGTATCTTAAAAATACTCTAGGAATTGAAGCAGTTGCTTGCAAGCAGGGGGATATCAATCCTGAGACTAGATTTATTTTAGAAAAGTTTGGATTTGATGAACCTATAACAAAAACTTCATATGCCCGATGTGATACATTTATCACTGATACTACTGATCTCGCTCTTTGTCCTGATGATATCTTGGACGCAAATGTTGTAGGAGTGGTAGATCACCATAAGCTTGGAGACTTGACTACATCTTCCCCTCTTGAAGCTTGGATTAGACCCGTTGGATGTTCAAATACTATTGTAAAAGAGATGTTTGATTATTATGGAGTTTCAATCCCTAAAAATTTAGCAGGTATTATGACCTGTGCGATACTTAGCGATACTGTTATTTTCAAATCTCCAACTTGTACAAAAGAGGATACAAAAGCTGTTAAAGAGTTAGCAAAGATAGCAGGGATAGATAATCCAAAAGAGCTTGGGATGGAGATGTTTAAGATAAAATCAGCAGTTTTGGGCTCTTCCATAAGAGAACTTGTTATGAGAGATTTTAAAGATTTTAATATGAGTGGCACAAAAGTTGGTATTGGGCAACTTGAAGTTGTTGATTTGTCAATTTTTGACAATATGAAAGATGAGTTGCTAAAAGATTTAGAGACTTTGAGAGTTGAAGGCGATAGAAATAGTGTGCTTCTACTTTTGACTGATATTATGAAAGAGGGATCAGAGCTACTTATATCAAGCTTGGATATCTCAAAAATAGAGAAGGCATTTGATAAAAAATCTGTTGATTCTAAAATGTGGCTTGATGGAGTGCTTAGTAGAAAAAAACAAGTTGTTCCATTTTTGGAGAAAGTGTTTAAATAACACTTCTTTATGAAACTACTCTTTATATGCAACCATATTGACTCCAGACTCAAAAAGAAGATTGAGGAGTTAGAAGCATCTGATATCAAAGTGAACTCTCTAATTCTTAGTGAATTTGCTCTAGTTAAAGAATCCAAAAAAGAGATAATCAATATTGAAAATAGTAACTTAGAGATAATTTTTAAAAACTTAAAATATAAAAAGCTATTTGATTCAATGAACAAATATGATGGTGTGAATATCTACAAGTGTAGTACAATTTGTGCTCCATATGTTGATAATATTAAAAAAATCTCAAAGAGATATCTTGTAACTGCAGATGAGAAGATAGTTGAAAAAAATAGACATATTATAAAACTTTTTGATCAAGCTAGTTGTATATTGTTTGAAAATGAGAAGTCTCTTAGTGAGTTTGAAAACTGTTTTGGGTATGATGAAAAGACATTAATTGATAGAGACCCTTGTCATCTTTTTACAAGTATTGACAATATTGATAAAAGTGAATTAGCTAAGTTTCAAAAGTTTTTAAATATAAGTAGAAAAAAAAACCTTGTCTATTGTGATTTGAGTATAAATTTAGAGGAGCAGATATCTTTTATAGATGACCTTCTAAAACTTTCACATGAACAATTAAGAAAAACTACATTTGTATTTGATCCATCAAGTTCTGATATTGTTACTAAAGAGTCCTTGATTGAGTATTTGCGTGAAAAAAGATTTGATTATCTGCTTCCTGATTCTCTTCTTACTGATGGACAAAAAGCTATGTTGATAGTAAGTTGTGATAGTTGTATACTGCTTCCTGGGTTTAATCCCCAAAGTGTTTTATACCCCGCCCTTTATACAAAAAATCATATTTATAAATATCATGATATCTCTAAGAGTAAATTTTTAGATAGTCACGATATTTTTATAGATACATTTGAAAATTTTGAGAATAGATTGACATTTAATGATGATAGCCATAATTTAACAGATGAATTTTTGGAAAAGAATCAAAGTGAAATCACAAAACTTTTTCATCCTAAAAATTGTTTAAAAAACTATCTGGAGGTTTTGAAGATTTTATGATTATTGATACACATGTGCATCTTGATGATAAGCGATATGATGAAGACTTAGATTCAGTAATCAAAAGAGCTCACGAAAATGGTGTTAGGGGAGCTTTAATCCCTGGAGCAGATCCAAAAGATTTGCAAAAGGCTATAGATATATGTGAAAGATATGAAAATATATATTTTGCTGTTGGTGTTCACCCATACCATGCAAAAGAGTTTGATATAGATTATTTAAAACGATTTGCATCTCACCCTAAGTGTATAGCTGTGGGAGAGTGTGGTTTGGATTATTTTAGGCTTTCTAAAGATGATAAAGCAAAAGGGATAGAAAAAAAACTTCAAAAAGATATTTTCATAGCACAAATAAGATTAGCAATAGAGCTTAAAAAACCACTTATTGTTCATATACGAGAGGCTTCATATGATAGTAAAGAGATCCTTATAAATGAAAATGCTAGAGAAGTTGGTGGAGTGCTTCACTGTTATAATGCTAGTGAAATTTTGCTAGAGCTTGATAAATATGGGTTTTATTTTGGGATAGGTGGAGTTATCACTTTTAAAAATGCTAAAAAATTGGTTGAGATTCTTCCAAAGATTCCACTACAAAAGATTATTTTAGAGACTGATGGACCTTATCTCACTCCTCATCCTCATAGAGGTGAAAGAAATGAGCCACTATATACAACTTTTGTGCAAAAGAGAATTTCTGAAATTTTAGATATAGAAGAGAATAAATTAGAAAATATCATAAGTCAAAACACTAATTCACTCTTCAAAGAGTTTAAATGAGTTATTTTTGAAAAAGATCTTTTTGATAATAGCACTGTTTTTAACTCTTTTGGATGCAAAAGAGTTAAAACTTAGCAAACTTGATGAAATTAGGATTTTGAGTAGTTTGGATATCGATGCTTCTTATATGAATGATGCAAAATATATAAAAATGAAAAATAATATTGACGAGCTTAAAGTAATCTATTTTTTAAGAACTCTTAAAAAAGGGGATATTTTTATGCCAAATCTTCATGAATTACTTGGAGAGTCCCAAATACCAGATACATTTCTTTATATGGCAATGATAGAATCAAGATTCCTAGCAGATGTGAAATCTCATAAGAATGCAGCAGGACTTTGGCAGATTATGCCTTTGACTGCCAAAAAGTTTAGTCTCAAAATCAATCATAGTGTTGATGAGAGATTAGATCCAATCAAGTCTACAAAAGTTGCAATAAAGTATTTAAATTATCTCCATGAGCGTTTTGGGAAGTGGTACCTTGCTGCAATTGCTTATAATTGCGGTGAAACTAAACTAGCAAGAGTGATAAGAAAAATAGGAACTGATGATTTATCAGTTTTGGTTGATGATAATAATAAACATCTTCCACAAGAGACAAGAGACTATATTAGACGAATTGTAATTGCTGCACTTTTAGCGTACGATGATGAGATAATTATAAAAAACAATGCTAACCATCTCTTTGGTAACTGTACAAATTCAAAGCTTGTAGAAGTCTTTTTTAGCGGAGGAATGAGCTTAGATACTATCTCTAAAAAAGTTGGTATATCTCTAAAAAAGATAAAAACATGTAATCCACATTTACTAAATTCAAAACTACCTTCATATAAAAAGAAATATCATGTCTATTTGCCAGAGGAGTATTTAGACAACCTTAGAGATGGTAATCAGAGAATTTCTGTTGGTCGTTTTACATATACTATAAAAAGTGGAGATACACTCTCTTTGATAAGTAAAAAATTTAACATAAGAATTGAAGCTATAAAAAATCTTAACCCAAATCTAAAAGAGATATTAAGAATTGGAGAGAATATAATTTTAATGGGTGATAGTACACCAGAATTACAATCCCCAAAAGTAGAAAAAAAGCAAAAGATTCAGATAGTGCAAAATGAGCCAAAAAGTGGTGAAATTTTCACATACTTTGTACAAAAGGATGACACTCCTTACTCAATCAGCTTAAAATTTAATAATACACTCTCTACTCTAACAGAACTAAATCCGAATTTTCCTAAAATAAAAGAGGGTATGGCTATAAAAGTTAAACATTAACCTACCAATGCTGACATATAACCAACTACACTTATATCATCTCCACTTGCATCATAACTAGTACGATAATCGATAAGCTGACTTTTAAGAGATCTGTTTTTTGCAGCCATCATCAGTGCTTTTACCCCTATAATACCACAAGCTTCACAACCTCTCATACCTTCAATGTCAAGCTCTTTTATAGCTTTTAGACAGATGCTATCAAGAGTGTTTGCATCTGAGAGTTTATAAAAATGACTTAAATCTGTACTAATAACAATCAAAGTATTTTCATCTGCCATTACCTCTTCAACCAAAGGCACTAACTGTTGATACTCTATCTCACCATAAACTATCTCTACTACCTTTGCATCTGGAAAATAGTGTCTGATAAATGGCATTTGAGTCTCTGTAGAGTGTTCAAAGTGAAGTCTCTCTTCAAAAGTTAAAAAATTATATTTTTGCCCCAACGAACGGCTATAAGTAACATCAATTTCCAAATCCCCACATGGAGTATCATAATAATTTTGCAGTGCGATACTCGCTCCTTTAATATACTCTCTATGACTTGGACCTATAACAACCACTCTTTTTATAAGATTTTTATCTATCAGTTTATAGGCACAATTTGCAGTAAATCCGCTATAAATATACCCTGCATGTGGAGAGATAATAGCTTTTGGATTAAAAGATATTTGGTGAAACTCCTTTTGTATAGTATCAAATTTAGCTATTATCTGCTCTATCTCTTCGCAACTGCTAGGATAAAAACTTCCAGCTACACTCATCTCTCTATGACTCATCATAAGCTCCTTTGGTTATCTTTTCTACTTGATAAGTAAATATTTGTGGATGATTTAGAAGGCAGTTTGTACTAAGACCTGCTTTTTGACAAAGATGTGTAAAAAATAGATCAAACGAAGGCAACTGTTCCCAAACTTGAGGTAAAAAAGTGGATTGATAATTACCATCTCTTAAAACAACACCATCTATATTTACACTGATTTTGCTTTTTAACTCTTCTATATCTTTGTAAGATATCTCCTTTGGTATACTAAGTAAAGAGATTTCTATATCAATCCTTGAAAACTCCTCTTCACTTAGAGGTGGAAATCTAGGATCTTCAAAAGCAGCTGCTTTTGCATTGTGTACTAAATCATCCAATAAGCTCCTATGCGCGATTATCGAACCGATACAACCTCTCAACTTTCCATCAAGTGTTAAAGTGACAAAAACAGCTCCCTGTTCTAACAGCTCTGGGTTATCTTTAGATAGTGTTTTAGTGTCAAGTGTTGTTTTGCCAAAGTGACTTTTTATAGAGTTTTTGGCTATTTCTAATAATAAAGTTTTTTTCATCTCAATCCTTATATTTTAGGAATTAAACTCGAAAATGTAAGTTTAGTCCTGTAATTATAGGATTTTAATGCTAAAGATATTTGTGGCTAAAGTCATACTTTCAAAAAAGTCCTTAGTTAATATCTTTTATTTGTATTTACCAATAAATCTTTTTGATTTAACCCTTCTAAAAGAGTAAGAATATTTTTAAGAGAAAAAAGTTTTAAATTTTCACCTTTCTCTTTTTTAAGTTCATTTGAAAATTTATTTTTGGAAAATATGACAAAAGTATCTATATCTAATTCTGCTCTCTTACAGTTTTCTTTTAGCTTTGCCAGTTCATTTTTGCCAGCTTTGGCCTTAGAGTATTTACATAAACCTGCAATCATCTTGCCAGATTTTGTCTTAGCCAAGATATCTATCTCAACATTTTTATCCCAATATGAACCTATACGCTCTATTGGGTCTTCATCAAAGCTATTTTTTACAAGTTCCATTGCAAGTTGCTCTAAAATATGATTACAAAAGTCTTGTTGAATGTGAACCCAACGCTCTTTTAGCTCTTTGTAATCTCCCTCTTTGATACCTTTATAATATGGTGAGATGCAAGAGAACCAAAAACGCATGAAAGGTTGTGTAAAAAGAAGTTTTTCAGATATTTCATCGTCAGCTACTGGTTTTTCAATAGATTTGTCAATTATCAAAAATCCATTATCAACAAGAAAATCTATAGAGTTTTCTCCCACATTTCTTCCAACATTAGCTTTTTTAAATGCAGAATGTTCTCGTCTATCTCCAGTTGCAAGGGCTGTGAGTAGTAAGTGGTGAATGTTGTTACTTTTTGTAATAGTTGTGATGTCTGCATGAATATATTTATAGTTTTTTAAAATCTTCTTTTCTATTAAAAAATCAAGAGATTTTGACATGTTTACATCCCATCCCATTCCGCCAAAAACAGCAAAGTATTCTATCGCTTTGTCTAAGTCTGTGATAGAATTTTGAAAGCAAAAAGAGCGAAATTGTTGTAGAAGTGTTGGATGTTTTGACATAAGTTTGACCTTGGTTTGTTTTTTTGAGAGTATAGCTGAAT
>Ga0256834_1000645_pt1 | contig 24798 bp, 22 predicted proteins | sample 4281140metaG_FD_190536 | JGI IMG/M metagenome (GOLD analysis project Ga0256834, IMG submission 190536) | Hydrothermal vent microbial communities from East Pacific Rise, Pacific Ocean - 4281-140 | ecosystem: Environmental > Aquatic > Marine > Hydrothermal vents | place: Pacific Ocean: East...
ACCCGAAATCAGTATTTCTACCGACGATTCGGGGCGACCGCAAAAGGAACAATGTTTATTTTCTTTCATTAATATATTTTTATTTGTTTGATAATAAAACGTTATAATTTATTAGGCATAATGTTGTCACAAAATTAATGATATTTATTTATTTTTTGGATAAGTTACTTTGTTATACAACAAAAACCGCCCTAAGACGGTTTTTATTGCCGGTTATGGTTCAAGTTTATTTTTTTCTGACCAATACTTCGTCTATTAAGCCGTATTTTTTAGCTTCATCGGCACGCATCCAATAGTCACGATCGGCATCTTTTTCAACTTTTTTAGTAGTTTGTCCGGTGTGTTTGGATAATATTTCGTAGAGTTCATCTTTTAAGCGCAATATTTCGCGGGCTGTAATTTCAATATCAGATGCCTGTCCTTGCACGCCACCCAAAGGTTGGTGTATCATGACACGGGCGTGGGGCAGGGCGGCACGTTTTCCTTTTTCGCCTGCTGCTAATAATACGGCACCCATAGAGGCGGCCAATCCGGTGCAGATAGTAGCTACATCGGGACGAATATATTGCATGGTGTCATAAATACCCAAGCCGGCATAAACACCGCCGCCGGGCGAATTGATGTAGATTTGTATATCTTTTGATGCGTCCAAACTTTCTAAAAACAATAACTGTGCTTGCAAAATATTGGCAACATGATCGTCAATGGCCGTGCCCAAAAAGATTATGCGATCCATCATCAAGCGCGAAAAAACATCCATTTGTGCCACATTGAGTTGACGTTCTTCAATAATGTAAGGCGTCATACTGTTTTCAAAGGCATCGAGGGTCAGACTGCTGATGCGTTTTTTGTCTTGGGCAAATTTTCTAAAATCTTGTCCTAAATTTTTCATAATATATATTTTAGGTGTGTTTTTTTTATGATTCTTTATTCAGATCCAAATATTTGTTGTAACCAATACGTTTTTTGGTTACAGGCACATTTTCTTTATATACTTTGACCAATTTTTTCTTGATGATTTGATCGGATAAGCGTTTGACTTCTTCTTCATTTTTTAAGACATTGGCTGCTATTTCGTCCAGTTGTGCTTCATCGGGGACGGCTTGTCCGTATTGTAACATTTGCAATTTGAGTAAATCTTTGACCAGATTTAACAAGTCATCATAGGTTACTTTGATACCGTATTTTTTGGCGACAGCCTCTTCAATCAGTTGGTATTTTAAACCTTTTTCGGCTTTTTTGTATTCTTCACCGGCTTGTTCACCGGTGATTTTACCTTGAGAATCCACTTCAATCCAGCGTTTTAAGAAATCTGCCGGCAGGCTGACATCAACAGTTTCCAAAAGTTTTTCGGTAACATCGTTGAGTAATTGGTTATCAGATGTTTGTTCCAATTGTTTTTCGATATCTTCTTTGATGAATTTGCGCAATCCGGCTTCATCTTCAATTTTACCTTCACCAAAAACTTTATCGAGCAACTCTTTATTGATTTCGGCCGGTTTTAGTTCAAACACCCCATTGACTTCAAATTTTAAAGGCACCTCCAGGCCATGCACTTTGTCATGTGAAATGTTTAGGGCGTGCATCATGGTATGAGCATCTTTGTATAAGTCTTTTGAATTGAATTCTACGACATCACCTTTTTTCTTACCTGTTAATTTTTTTTGTGCACCGGTGGTCAAGTCAGCCATATTGACTGTGGTTTGGCTATTGATGCCTTCTGCTTCGTTAGTAAAAGTGCCCAATACGTAACTGTCTTTTTTGACTTCGTCCAAATCGGAAAAACTGCCGTATTGTTGTTGTATTTGAGCTACTTCTTTATCAATCATTTTCTTATCGGCAGTGATTTTATAATCGGTAACACCTTCTAATTTTGACAAGTCAACATCAATTTCGGGTGCTAACCCCAAATCATAATTGAATTCGAATGTTTTGGCTGTGCTCCAATCAATATCTTTTTGGTCCTTAGATGGAATGGGATAGCCTAAAATGGCTATTTTGTTTTCTTGCAAATAATTATTGATAGCCTCTTGCAGTTGGTTGTTGACCTCATCGGCAATTAGAGCCCGTTCATATTTTTGTTTAATCAAATTCATGGGAACTTTGCCTTTGCGAAATCCGGGCATTTCCATGTTTTTTCTATATTCTTTTAATTTTTTTTCAACTTTATCAGCATAATCTTTTTCATCTATTTTGATGGTTAATTGTGATGATAAATTATCTAAATCTTTTTTTTCAATTTGCATTTTAATCGGTATTTTAATTTTGTTAGGCAAAAATAAGGATATTTTACGAAATAGCGGTCTATTTGGCAATATATTATGATTGACGCAGTTTTTTATTTGTCAAATATCAATATAAAACAAACAGCCCGCTCGAGGCGGGCTGTTTTTGAATGTTTTTTAATGTATGGCTTATGAAAAGAATGATTCTTTTTTCAATTCTTTTACAAGCACATAATAGAAAGCCACACGCATTTTTTGACGCACATCTTTGAATTTTGCACAGGCACTATCCAAAGCTTTTTTAATAGCAGCTTTATCGGTAACACCTAATTTTTTTACTAAAAAGTTGTCTTCAACTCTTTTTAATTCCGCGTCGTCACCACAAGATACTAAAGAGGCATCTCTTAAATAGATGGAAGGACCTTGTGATTTGGCAATGGCTCTTACTAAAGCGTCGTCAGCTTTAACACCTACTTTTGCTAATTGTTCAGCAGCCTTAGCTACTACATCATCAAATTTACTCATATTGATTGGTTTTTAAATTTCACCCAAATTTACTAATATTTTTTGAATATCAAAATTATTTTGCAAATAATGGCTTATTTTTCATCCATTCGGCAATTTTATTTCGTGTTTCATGAATAATTACTTCATTTTCTATATTTGAAATGACGTTATCAATATGGAAAGCAATTTGTTCCATATCATCTTCTTTCAATCCCCGTGTGGTAATGGCCGGTGTGCCGATGCGTATGCCGGAGGTGATAAAAGGAGATTTATCATCAAAAGGCACCATATTTTTATTGACGGTAATATGTGCTTCGACCAAGGCTTTTTCGGCTTCTTTTCCTGTGACGCCTTTGTTTCTTAAATCGATGAGCATCATGTGATTGTCAGTGCCGCCCGATATGATATTAAAATCACGATCGACTAAAGCTTTGGCTAAGGCTTTGGCGTTTTTGCGAACTTGTAAAATATATTCTAAATAATCGTCTTGCAGTGCTTCGTTAAAAGCTACGGCTTTGGCTGCTATTACATGTTCAAGCGGTCCGCCTTGTAAGCCCGGGAATACGGCGGAATTTAATACGGCTGACATCATTCTTATTTTGCCTTTGGGTGTTTTAAGTCCCATGGGATTTTCAAAATCTTTACCCATTAAAATCAAGCCGCCACGTGGTCCACGCAGGGTTTTGTGAGTAGTGGTGGTGACTATATGTGCATAAGGCATGGGGTCTGTTAAGACGCCTTTGGCAATCAATCCGCTGGGATGCGAAATGTCGGCCATTAGGAGTGCACCGACTTCGTCGGCAATTTCTCTAAATTTGGCAAAATCCATATCACGGGAATAAGAGGAGGCGCCGGCTACAATCAATTTTGGCTTATGTTTGAGGGCTGTTTCGCGCATTTTTTTATAATCTATGCGACCGGTGTCGGGATGCACCCCATAGGAAACGATATTATAGAGTTTGCCTGAAAAATTGACCGGAGAACCATGGGTCAAATGTCCGCCGTGAGATAGGTCAAAGCCCATCATGGTATCCCCGGGGTTGAGCACGGCAAAATATACGGCCGCATTGGCTTGCGAGCCGGAGTGTGGCTGCACGTTGGCATACTCGGCGCCAAACAATTCTTTGGCACGGTCAATGGCCAATTGTTCCACTTGGTCAACCACTTCGCAGCCGCCATAATAACGTTTGCCCGGATAGCCTTCGGCATATTTATTGGTTAATACGGAACCCATGGCTTGCAACACTTCGTCGCTGACATAATTTTCGGAAGCAATCAGTTCCAAACCTTCGGTTTGTCTAATGGTTTCCTTTTGTATAAGGTCAAATATCTGTTGGTCTTTTTTCATAATTATTAATTGGTTTTAATAACAATTTTTTAAATAATCAGCTTTATTTTTCGGGTATGTTTTTCAGAGTTTCTTTAAGATATTCCCAGAATTTTTTAACCGATTCGATATTAACACGTTCATCGGGTGAATGTGCCCCTTGAATGGTAGGGCCGAAAGAAATCATTTCCATATCAGGGTAATGTGATTTGATGATACCACATTCCAATCCGGCATGACAAGCCACTACTTTGGGTTTTTCGTGATACATTTTTTCATATAAATCGGTCATTACCGAAAGAATTTGGGCGTTGGGATTGGGTTTCCAGCCCGGATAAGAGCCGTCCAATTTGACTTGCATACCGCCTAATTCGTAGACGCTTTTAAGGGTATTGGCTAAATCTTCTTTGGTGCTTTCGACACTGGAACGGGTCAAATTGTCTATTTGAATATGACCGCCGGATACATTAACACTGGCGACATTGTTAGAGGTTTCTACCAAATCTTCCATATCCGGACTCATTCGGTAAACACCGTTATGGGCGCCATAAATGGTTTTTATCAACCGGTCTTGATCTTTGTTGTTCATGATGCCGGCAGGCATTTCAACCAGATTAAATTCAAAAGTAAGCCCGGGGTCTTGTTTGGTTTGTTCTATTTTAATGGTATCGGCCAGTTGTTTTAAATCGTTTAAAATATCATCTGCTTTACCGGCAGGTAATACAACAATGGCTTCCGCTTCGCGGGGAATGGCATTGCGCAGACCTCCACCATGAATTTCGGCAACTTGCAAGCCTTTTTGTTGTCCTAAATAGAGTAGGCGGTTTAAAATTTTATTGGCATTGCCTCGATACAAATGTATATCCATACCACTGTGTCCGCCGGTGAGACCTTTTACTTTTATTTGGTAAGCTTTACCGTTATTATCCGGTGTTTCTTCTTTATATGTTCCGGTAGCCGTAATATCTATACCGCCGGCACAACCGATATCAATTTCGTCGTCTTCTTCGGTATCGAGGTTTAGCATGATTTCGGCATCTAAAATTCCTTCTTGTAAGTTTTGTGCACCGGTCATGCCTGTTTCTTCATCAATGGTAAATAAAGCTTCGAGTGGGGGATGCGGTATGTCTTTGGATGCTAATAAGCCCATAATGGCTGCAACACCTATACCGTTATCTGCACCTAGTGTGGTGCCGTCTGCAGTAACCCAATCACCGTCAATCAGCATACTAATACCGTCTTTTTCAAAGTCATGTTCGGTGCCTTTGTTTTTTTGCGGCACCATATCCAAATGCGATTGCAAAGCAACGGTTTTACGGTTTTCCATGCCCGGAGTTGCCGGTTTTTTGATAATTACGTTTCCAATTTTATCTTCAAAGGTTTCCAGACCCAATTTTTTACCGAAGTCCAGCATAAATTGTCGGACTTTTTCTTCTTTTTTAGAAGGACGGGGAATGGCGTTGAGTGCCACAAAGTTGCTCCAAACTTCTTTAGGTTCCAATTGGGCGATTTGATGGTTCATATTTTTTTTCATAGTATAATTTTTGATGAATTGATAAATCAATTACATGAAGTAATTGTAATGTTATGATTGCTAACAAAGATACTAAATTTAGGGAAGAATAATTATGAATTACGGATTTTATTTTGTAACTCTAGTATTTGGTTATATACTTTTCTGACATGTGGAATCATTTCAAAAGATGGTGTCTGTTTATTTTTTGAAAAGCCTCTAAACATTTGATTTATATTGTTTTCTTGTCCGAAAATAATACTGCCGCTTCCGTCTGATTTTTCCTTTAAGGTTACTTCTCTCAAATTACTTAAATTCAACGAAGTGATTGTTTTATTCCATCCTCCTGATTTGATGATAACTCGCTTATCTGTTAATCCATAAATGGTATTCTTTCTCACCCACGCATCATAAAAAAATCTCCCGAATACGATATATAATCCGGTCAAAACAAATGGAATGCCCCATAGTTTAAAGAAAAACGGAGCATTGGTTTGAATAACTGTAAACTCCCAAAAAAAAGCAAAACCCGCCCACATCAAACTGAAGGGAATAGCGTAAGTATCACCTGTTCTTAAAATAATGCCTTGCTTAGGCCTACCTGACCATAAAAGGCTCTCTCCCGACTCTAAAAATTCTCGTAATTCCGAATGTAAATTTGTGAACATATAAAATTGATTGACTTTATCTTATAGTTATTATTGATTTTTATGTAAATGTTTTTTAACTATTTGTAAAGGGATATAACGGCCTATAAAATAAGCGGTCAGCATAATGGGGATAAAATATTTTATTAAAATTTCTTGTTTACCGATTTGATTCATCATTAGGGCAAAAACGGCAATACCTAATAATACAACAATATCTAATGTTAAGAGTTTTTGTCTGAGAGTCATTGTTTTTATTTTTCGGTATATTCACCCATTTTGGCATATTTGGCCATACGTTGTTCTACCAGTTTATCTTTAGGAATATCTTTCAGTTCAGAATAAGTGGTTACGATTTTTTCGGCTACATTTTGAAAAGTTTGTTCCGGTTTACGATGTGCACCACCTATGGGTTCGGGAATAATTTCGTCAATCAGTCCAAGTTTTAGCATATCCGGAGCAGTCAATTTCAAGGCATTGGCAGCTTGTTCTTTAAATTCCCAACTGCGCCACAAAATGGAGGAACAGGATTCGGGCGAAATAACCGAATACCAAGTATTTTCAAGCATATAAACACGATCTCCGACACCGATACCCAAGGCGCCACCTGAGGCACCTTCACCTATAATAATAGTAATGATAGGGGTTTCCAATTGGGTCATCTCCATAATGTTGCGGGCGATAGCTTCTCCTTGTCCGCGCTCTTCGGCTTCTATACCCGGATAGGCGCCCGGAGTGTCAATAAGCGTGACTACGGGAATGCCGAATTTTTCGGCCATTTTCATCAGTCTTAATGCTTTACGGTAACCTTCGGGATTGGCCATACCGAAATTTCGGTATTTACGTTCTTTGGTATTGCGGCCTTTTTGCATACCTATGAACATATAGGATTGGTCGCCTATTTTGCCTAAGCCGCCAATCATTGCTTTATCATCGGCAAAATTACGGTCGCCATGCAGTTCTAAAAAAGTATCTCCGGCCAAAGCTTTGATATAGTCCAGCACAAATGGGCGGTCGGGGTGGCGTGATAATTGCACGCGTTGCCAAGGAGTGAGTTTTTTAAATATTTCTTTTTGTTTTTTCTCTATTTCTTTTTCTATTTTTTTACAACCTGTATCAATGCCGGTTTCTTCGGCAATCTCATAGCACTTTTTCAGATTGTTTTCCAGCTCTTGTATCGGTTTTTCAAAATCTAAATATTCCATAGTTATTTATTCGGTTTAATTTTGTAAAAGTAAAAAAATATCATAAAAAATACTATGAAATTTATTTTTAATAGTTTTGTTTTTTTAATTTATGTTTAATTATAGAGTTTAAAGCTATGATAATCAATATTATAGAGCTTCCTGAATAAAAACCTGTTGTCATTTTTTCTTTATCTCCCAAAATAATAACAGCCAAAATAATACCGTAAACCGGTTCTAAATTTATTGATAACATAACGGTGTATGGACTCAAATATTTCATCAAACTAATGGACTGGGTAAAGGCATAAGCGGTACAAATACTAGCCAGAATTATGATGTAAAGCCAGTCAGTATAAGTTGGTAATGGCAGTTGGAAGAGCTGCCCTTTAAATAATAAAACAACGGTTAAAAATATAAAGCCGTAAAACAGTTGAAAAAAAGATAGTTGAACACCGGATTGATGTCTTATGTATATGCCGTTAACCACGGAAAATAAGCCTGATAAAAATGCGGCTATCAGAGCATAATAAACGCCGTTAAAATCTACTTTTTCAATTTTTAACAATATATAAAAGCCTGTTAAAATCAAAAGTCCCAGTACCATTTCATACCAATAGATTTTTCGTTTAAAAAGCAAGGGTTCTATTAATGAAGTAAAGAATGCTCCGCTGGAAAGAGTTATTAAAGTAATTGACACATTGGATATTTTAATGGCGTAAAAAAAAGCCATCCAATGTAAAGCTATAATAATGCCGCCGGTCATATATTTTAATTGATTTTTTAAGTCAAATTTTAACAAGCGACGTTGTTTTGGTTGTAGTAAAATGTATATTATTAAAAACAAAGAGGCTAATCCCATGCGATACCATGTCAAACTTAAATAATCTAAACGGATCAAAGCACCCAAAACGGCAGTAAACCCCCAGATGAATATAATAAAATGTAGTTTGGTATATGCTTTTAAGTGTGACATTATTATTTTTTTGCTCTAAATACCAAATAAATGGCCAAAATACCAAAAATAATATTGGGTAACCAAGCAGCCCAAAACGGGCTAAATCCCGATTTGATGACCATAACACCAAAAATACGGTCAAATAATATGTATAGCATGGACACCGTGATGCCAAAGGCTAAGTTGCCCCCCATACCGCTACGTCGTTTTTGAGAGGCCATAGCCACGGCAATAAAGGTTAGGATAAAAGCCGAAATGGGCAAACTCATGCGTTTGTATTTTTCCAATTCAAACTTTTTAATATTTTTTGAACCGCGTAATTTTTCTTTTTCAATAAATTTATTGAGTTCCGTATAATTTAAACCTTCGGCTATATAGGTAACGGGGGTCAAATCGTCTAAAGTGAAATTAAAAACAGTGTCTTTTTTGTTTTTTTCAATGATTTTTTCTCTGTTTTTTTGATAGAGTCGCACACGCATATTGTGCAAGGTATAATTTTTTTTATCAGGATTATAAGTAATGCGGTTGGCATAAAGTTTTGATTTGAGGCTGTCACCAACCACTTCTTCCATGACAAAGTTATAAGCCGTTTTGTTTTTGTGATTCAAATTGGAGGCATATATATAATGTGTCGAATCTATTTGGCGGTAAACATCATTGGTTTCTCGGGCTTTATATGACTTATTATGAACATATTTGACCCAGAATTCGTTATAACCAATACGTGCTTTGGGTATAACGGATAGGTTGAGCAACAAAACAGTTAGTGCTATAATAGTAGCTCCGATTAAGTAGGGGCGAAGCAAGCGCATAAAAGGCATACCGGTATTGAGCATGGCAATTATTTCGGTATTTTGTGCCAAACGGGAAGTAAACCAAATAACTGATAAAAACAAGAAAATGGGAAAAAGGATATTAAAAAAATATAATAAAAAGTCACCATAATAGCCTAGTATCTCACTTAGAGGCACTTTGTGTTCCATAAACTTATCAATGCGTTCCGATAAGTCCAAAATAATGGAAATTGGCACAAACAAAGCCATTAGACCTAAAAAGGTGCCGAAATATCGTTTTAATATGTATTTGTCTATAACTTTCAATGGGATTGTGTTTTGGCAAATTTACAATTTAATGTGTAAATGACATATAACTATTTTGTTTCAATAAATGTTAGTGTAATTTTTATCCATTAAAAATAAGGATAATAAAAGCTCTAAAAGGAGTGTATAACCATATATTTTAAATCTTGGAGATGAGATAATTTGTTGATTTTCAAAATAAAAAAGGTTTGTTTTGTAATAATTGTCTATTTTATATGTCGTTTTGGTATAAATAATATCCTATTAATAAAAATCAAAAAACGAATCTTTTTTTTTATATTTTTGTCAAAAAAATAAAGTTATGATAAATTTAAAAATAATTTTTTTGATATTTTTTTTATACACATCGAGTTTTAGTTTGGCACAAATAGAGGCTAAGTTTGATGCGTTAGGAGCCATCTTTGGACAATCTGCTGTAAAAGCCGAATATTTAATTAATGATGATTTCGGAGTGGAATTATCTTATAACTTTAGGTATGGAAAACCTATTCTTTTAAATGATGAGGCCATCAAACAACATGGAGGCGGTTTAAAACTTGAAGCACGCTATTATCTATCCAGTTTTGATTATAACGACGGTTATTATATAGGCGTATATTTAAGAAAACAATCTTTGTTTAATGATTATGAAGATACTTATTATTCGTATGATATCGAACAAAGTATCGATTATACCTACACAGTAAACGAAAAATTTATGTCAATAGGTCTTCTTTTAGGATATAAAACTTTTTTTGATAGCGGTATAACGATAGAATCCGGATTAGGATTGGGGCGTTTTATGTCTTATGATGTTACAGATGATATAAGAGATGATGGTTACGAAACCTATAATACTTATGATAGTTCTGATGAAATAGATTTTATATTTACTTTTGCTTTTGGCTATAGATTTGAGTTCAATAACAAAAAAACATCATCGACTCCCGAAGAATTTTAGTAATTACATTTTTTATCTAAAATATTTAAAATACAAGTAACATTTAAAATATAAGTAAATGAAAAAGTTAATTATTTTTATTAGTGTGTTATTTTGGACATTTCAATCAATACATGCCCAAAAACAACCAAAAAACATTGAAGTAAAATGGACAAAAGAGAAAAAAAGTAAAAAGAAATTTTCTCTCAAAAAATTTATCGGTTTTGATAATACGGGTTATTATGTCTGGTTATCTACAGGCAGTTCATATAGCAAAAAAGACAATCTGCTTCATTATGATAAAAAGTTTAATTTGGACAAATCTGCCCAATTAAACTTAGGTAAAGGAAGCAAAAAGAAAAAAGTGTTTACAACGTTATTGTTAAATGACAAACTATATCTTTTTACGACTTTTAAAAATCGAAAAAATAAGAAGCATACATTATATTTGCAAACAGTCAATAAAAAGACTTTGCAGCCCGGTAAAGAACTTAAAAAAATAGCTTCTATAGATTTTGGTAAAAAACTATTTAAAAACTCAGGAGAATTTACCATCAAAATTTCAAAGGATTCGACCAAAATTTTGGTGTATTATAATTTGCCAATCAAGAAAAATGAAAGTGAGAAGTTTGGCTTTAAAGTATTTGACCAAAATATGAATGAACTTTGGCAAAAAGATGTAACCTTACCTTATGTGAATAAACTTTTTGAATTTGAAAGTTTTATAGTTGATAATCAAGGAAACGTTCATATTCTTGGAAAACTCTATAATGAAAAACGGATGGCCAAACGTAAAGGCAAAGTCAATTATAAATACAAGATATTGAGTTATTATAACAAAGGAGAGGAATTAAAAAAATACGATGTTCGCTTAAAAGACAAGTATATCAATAATGTTCATCTGGCTATAAATCGTGACAATAACAATCTTATTTGTGCCGGTTTTTATTCAAATAAAAGTGATTATATAGCCTCGGGGATTTATTACTTAACCATTGATCATAAAACAAAAAATGTTATAAAAGAAAGTTTTAAACCTTTTGATGCCGAATTCTTAACCCAATATTTGAAAAAATCTAAGAAAAAAAAGGTGAAAAAAAGAATGAAAAAAGGTAAGGAAACCGGACTGCTTTTTTATGAGTTGAATGATATTATAACCCGTAAAGACGGTAGTGTTGTTTTGATTGGAGAGTATAACAAAATTCATAGGTACACATCCACTACAACTGATGGAAATGGAAACATGAGAACAACCACTTATACGAATTATATATTTGGAAATATAATTGTTGTGAATGTTACCCCCGACGGACAAATTCAATGGGCGCAAAAAGTGCCCAAACTACAAGTTTCTGTTAATCGGGAAGGTAATTTTACATCTTTTGCTACCATGGTAACTGATGATCACATTTATTTGATTTACAATGACAATCCGAAAAATCTATTGACAAGTAAAAATAGTAAAGGAAAGATATACCAACTTGAAAATCCCCGCAAGTCTATAATAACCGTTGCAACATTGGATAATAATGGAAAATTGAGCAGAGGCGTTATCCGAAAACCTCAAAAATCAAAATTATACCTTGTGACCCGTGGTGCGGTTCAACTTGATGACAAAAATATGGTGATTTTTGCAAAATACCTTAAAAAATATCGTTTTGCACAATTAATATTTAAAGATTGATTGGTTTTGGTATAAAAGTTTCTAACCTTAATGTTATCCCGTTATAAACTATTTTATAGCGGGATTTTTTTATTACCAAATACATATATCGAATTCACGTTAAAATATAAACCAATTTGGCGTAAAAAAATGTTCATTAAAGCTTTTTACTCATGTTACGCACCATCATTTCTTTCCATGGTTTAAAATCGCCGGCTATAATATGTTTTCGGGCTTCGCGCACCAACCAAAGGTAAAAACCCAAATTGTGAATAGAAGCAATTTGTTTACCTAAAAATTCGTTGGCGGCAAACAAGTGTCGCAGATAAGCTTTACTGTAATCGGTATCTACAAAAGTAATACCCATAGGGTCAATGGGACTAAAATCGTTTTTCCATTTGGCATTTTTTATATTTATGGTTCCTTCCGAAGTAAACAGCATACCATTACGGGCATTGCGAGTTGGCATAACACAGTCAAACATATCAACACCCAAGGCAATATTTTCCAAAATATTGACAGGTGTACCGACGCCCATCAAGTAGCGAGGTTTGTCTTGGGGTAAAATATCGCAGACCAATTCGGTCATTTCATACATCATTTCGGCTGGTTCGCCAACCGACAAGCCGCCAATGGCATTGCCGTCAGCACCTTTTGATGCAATATATTCGGCCGATTGTATGCGCAGATCTTTAAATGTGCTGCCTTGCACTATGGGAAACAAACTCTGCTCATAACCGTATTTTGGCGGAACTTTTTCCAAATGATCAATACAACGGTCGAGCCAACGGTGGGTCATTTCCATAGACGATTTGGCGTATTTGTAAGCTACCGGATAATCGGTGCATTCGTCAAAAGCCATAATAATGTCCGCTCCTATACTTCGTTGAATTTCCATAACCCGTTCCGGTGAGAAAAAGTGGTAAGAGCCGTCAATATGCGATTTAAATTTGACACCTTCTTCGGTAATTTTTCGTCTGTCAGATAACGAATATACCTGAAATCCGCCACTGTCGGTCAAAATATTTCTGTCCCAACCCATAAATTTGTGCAAACCTCCGGCTTGTTCCAATATGTCCGTTCCGGGACGAAGATACAAATGATAGGTATTGCCTAAAATTATATCGGGATTAATATCATTTTTCAATTCGCGTTGATGCACGGCTTTAACCGTTCCAACCGTTCCGACCGGCATAAAAATAGGGGTTTCTATTTTGCCATGTGCCAATTCTATGGTGCCGGCACGTGCTTTGGTATTGTTATCTGTCTTGACTAAATCAAATTTCATACGGCATTTTTAATTTGCTGCAAAGATAATTTTTTTTAACGGATAGCATCATTTGATTTTAATACAATTTATTTTTATGCTTTATCGTTATACTTAGCATCGATTATTATTTATATTTGTAAAAATTTTGCTATGAAAAAAATATGGTTTCTTTTACTATTGGGAATTAGTCTCTCAGGATTTGGCCAAAACAATTCGAATGATAAGAGCATCGATTTGCGCAAAGGCAGTATTAAAGAAAAATTTAATACACTTTACAGTAAATCAAATAATTATAAAAATTATAAAGTTATTAAGCAATATTTGCTTGTGCAACTTAAACAACAGGTTCTGGATAGTTTGAAGCAACAAAAGGAAGCTTATGCCAAAACTACTGATAAAATTAAGAAACTTGAGGCACAAATTACAGATTTACAATTGCAATTGAAACAAGCCAATGAGCAGATTTCAAAATTGGAAAATGAGAAAGACAGTATCGGTTTTTTAGGTTTTCCGGTGCAAAAGACTAAATATCAAATGATTATGTGGTCTATTGTCATCTTTTTACTTTTAGGATTGTTTTATTTTATTTTTATGTTTAAAAACAGTTTAAAAGGCACAAAAATTGCTCAAAATAATCTAAGAAAAATAGAAGAGGAGTATAATAACTTTAGAACCAATGCTTTAGAACGGGAACAATTGCTCAAACGGCAACTTTTAGATGAGAAGAAGAAGCATCAAGTTTAACTAATTACGCCGGATCCGATAAGTTCATCATTTATATACCAAGCTACAAATTGTCCTTCGGCAATGGCTTGTTGCGGTTCTTCAAACTCTACAAACAATTTGTCTTCAAATTGGTGTAATCTTCCTTTTCTGAGAGGTTGCAAATGCCGGTATCTTATATCCACCTCCATACTTTCTCCGGGGTTTAAAGCCATATCCGGTCTTACCCAATGCAACTCATCGTTATTTACAAAAAGTGCCTGTTTGTATAATCCGGGATGTGTATAATGTTCTCCTATGTATATAATATTGTTTTTAACATCGGTGTCAATTACAAAAGTGCGTTGTTTAAAGCCACCGATATTTAATCCTTTACGTTGTCCTTTGGTAAAATAATGCGCACCTTGATGTTTGCCAACCTCTTTTCCGTCTTCGGGTTTATAATGATAGTTGCGGGCAAGATATTCCAAACGTTCTCTTTCGTTGGCAAATGTTTCCGGTTTTTTAAATTGTTCATAATATTCTCTCGGTATCACAATAACCGGTCCTTCTTTGGGTGCCAATTGTTGACGTAGAAAATCCGGCAAATTGACTTTGCCCACAAAACAAATACCTTGGCTATCCGGTTTTTCAGCGGTGACAAAATCTTCTTCTTTAGCAATACGCCTTACTTCGGGTTTCTCCAATTCTCCAATAGGAAATAAAGCATGTTTGAGTTGTTTTTGGCTTAATTGCGCCAAGAAATAGCTTTGGTCTTTTTTGATATCCTTTCCGGCCAAGAGACGGTAATATGTTTGTCCGTCTTTGTTAATCTCCCCCTTGCGGGCATAATGTCCGGTTGCAACAAAATCGGCACCGAGTTTTTCTGCTTCATCCCAAAAAAGGTCAAATTTGACTTCACGGTTGCACAATATATCCGGATTGGGTGTGCGTCCGCGTTCATATTCACGAAACATATAATCGACCACACGGTCAAAATATTTTTTACGAAAATCAAATATGTGAAAGGGAATGTTTAATTTTTCTGCTACTTTACGGGCATCTTCACTATCTTTAATCCATTGCATTTCGTCGGTTATGGTGTAGCGGGTGTCGTCCCAGTTTTTCATAAAAGCACCGATGACTTCATAACCTTCGTCTAATAATAATTTTGCCGCCACACTGGAATCTACACCGCCGGAGAGTCCGACTACCACTTTTCCTTTTTTACTCATTTTATTGTGTATTGTTTTTGCAAAAGTATGAAATTATATAGCATTATTTACAGATAGATTTGTAAGTATATCCCGGTTTTAATCACTTCAATTTTATACTTGGTTTTTGTGGCGGGTAAAAACAGCGTATCCCCTTTTTTAAATGGTATTCCGTCAACTTTAAACTCACCATCACCGGTATTCATCAGAATTACAAAACTGTCAATGTTTGAAATATCGATGGTTTTCGTTTGGTTAACAGCCACTTTGTCGATAATGAAATAGGGCGTTTGTATTACTTTTTCATCACGCAGGTCGGGTTGTGCCGCAAAATTTATGGCTTCCAAGGCTTTTTCGGTATGTAGTTCCCGGGGGATGCCGTCTAATCCCATTCTGTTCCAATCGTAAATGCGGTAGGTAAGGTCGGAAGTTTGTTGAATTTCGCCCAATAAAATGCCTTTGCCTATGGCATGTACCGTGCCGGCGGGTATAAAATACATATCGCCGGCCTTGACTTCTATTTTGTTGAGAATATCTTCCAGCTTGCCTTCATTTAATTTTTGTAAGTATTCTTGCTTGTCTGTGCCCTGTTTAAATCCTATATATAACACAGCCTCAGGGTCGGCTTGAATGATATACCATAACTCATTTTTTCCAAAGGAATTGTGGTATTTTTTGGCCATATGATCACCGGGATGCACTTGAATGGAGAGATCATCGGCAGCATCTATATATTTGATTAAAAGAGGAAAATCTGAGCCGAATTTATTATAGACTTTTTTACCTATTAACGAATCTTTAAATTGTTCGACCAATTCCCGTAAATTCCGGTTTTTAAAATATCCTTTCGTTACTTGAGATATATTGCCTTCAACATCTGAAATTTCCCAGCTTTCTCCCGTTGTTTCCGAAGGGATATTTTTATGCAAAATGGTTTTTAATTTGTTGCCACCCCAAGGTTTTTCTTTGTAAACGGGTTTAAATTTAATAGGTTGTTGCAGCATTTGTTGATCTAATTCGGCTTTAAGTTTGGGTAGGGAATTAGCAAAAATAATTTTAAACCACTCCGTATAGTTTTGCGGATTGTTTTGGATATCTTTTTCAATATAGTCAAGTGATTTCCATTGGTAATTCATTACTTCATCGGGATTGATTTGCGGTATTGCGTCCGAAAAACCAATCATTACATGATCCAATTCGTGTTCGGTCAATCCTTGATCTAACTTGGCTTTATATATAAAATGAAAAACTTCTTTGAGTTCACTCAACATTCCCATTTCTTCCATGAGCCGTCGTTTGCCTGCTTGCAGATTGGTTTCGCCTTGACGTTGGTGGCTGCAAACGGTATTGGTCCAAAGTCGGGGCGAATGGTATTTATGTGGCGCCCGTTGTTGTAGTAACAGTTCTCCGTTTGAGTTAAAAATAAATACAGAGAATGCTCTGTGAAGCAAGGCTTTTTGATGTGCTTCCATTTTCGGCATTAAGCCCAAGGGATTGTCTTTCTTGTCTACTAAAATTACTTGTTCTTCTTTCATATATATATTACCGCAAAGATAAAAAATTTATTGTGAGATATGAGTTATTAGTTATTAGTTATTAAAAAAAATGTTTATATTTGTAACAAATATTACATTTGAGTTGAAAGGGATTATTTGTGTTCCCAAACTAATAAAGAATAGAATGATGAAAAAACAATTTGATTTTAATAAATTTAGAACGGACGACAAGGTTTATGCTTGTCCGGTTTCTTACGAGCAGGTGGATAAACATTTGATCAAAGCTTATAGCTCCATTGTTTTGATTGCCTTGGTGACTTGTTTATTTTTTGATTTTCATGTTTTGTTTTATTTAATCACATTTGATTTTGCCATACGTGTAATTGCAGGTATCAAATACAGTCCGTTGTGTAATTTTCTTACCCGTTTTTTTAAGGTAACCGCTTTACAACCTGTATTGGTTAATGCCGGCAGCAAAAAAATGGCGGCCAAGGTAGGTTTGGCTTTTAGTGTAATAATTTCTTTTTCCTATTTTATGGGTTGGATTATTACGGCCAAAATCGTCATATCTATGTTTATTTTTGCTATTGTGTTAGATTTGTTTTTTGACTATTGCCTGGCATGCAAAATGGAAAGTATGTATTTGAGTTATTTTAAAAAATAATTTTTGAAAAGTACCCCCGGCAGGAATCGAACCTGCATTGACAGTTTAGGAAACTGCAGTTCTATCCATTGAACTACGGGGGCAAAGTGAGGTAAATTGTTGGTGCAAACTTTAAACTTTTATAAAAAAACAGATGTAAATGAAAATGAAAGCTTATACGCTTTCATTTTCATCTTTCTTATCGGTTTTATTTGATTTTTTAGCCGGTTTAACTTTAAAAAACAATTTGTCTTTCTTTTTATCGTAGTCCATTAAAACACTATCTCCTTCATTGACTTTATCTTCCAAAATTTCTTCAGCCAATGTATCTTCAACATATTTTTGAATGGCACGATTGAGTGGACGAGCCCCATATTGTTTGTCATAACCTTTTTCGGCTATATAATCCTTAGCGGCTTCGGTCATACTAAAGTCGTAACCCATATCTTTGAGTCGTTTGTATACTTTAGACAATTCAATATCAATGATTTTATGAATATCTTCTTTTTCCAAAGGATTAAAGATAATGATATCGTCAATACGGTTAAGAAACTCAGGAGCAAAGGTTTTTTTCAAGGCTTTTTCTATCACCGCTTTGGCATGTTCGTCGGCTTGTGATAACTTGGCACTGGTGCCAAAACCGACACCTTGACCAAAATCTTTTAGTTGACGCGCCCCTATGTTTGAAGTCATAATAATGACCGTATTTCTAAAATCAATTTTGCGACCTAAACTATCGGTGATAAAACCTTCATCCAAAATTTGCAATAACATATTGAAAATATCGGGATGCGCTTTTTCAATTTCATCAAACAAAACAACCGAATAAGGTTTTCTTCGAACTTTTTCGGTCAATTGACCGCCTTCTTCGTATCCAACATAGCCCGGAGGTGCTCCAATAAGTCTTGACAAAGCAAATTTTTCCATATATTCACTCATGTCTATGCGAATCAATGCATCACTATTGTCAAACAGTTCACGAGCCAATACCTTGGCCAATTGTGTTTTACCGACACCGGTTTGACCTAAAAATATGAAAGAGCCAATCGGTTTGTTAGGATCTTTTAGTCCCAAACGGTTACGTTGAATGGCTTTAACGACTTTTTTAATGGCATCGTCTTGACCTATAACTTTGGTTTTGAGTATATTAGATAAGTTTTTAAGTTTTGATGTTTCAGCTTGTGCAATACGGTTGACGGGAATACCTGTCATCATAGATACCACATCGGCAACTTCTTCTTCATCGACGGTATGGCGCAACTCTTTCATGTCTTCTTGCCATTTTTCTTGTGCCTTTACCAACTCTTCTTCTACGTATTTTTCATCGTCACGGTATTTTGCAGCCAATTCAAATTGTTGTGCTTTGACTGCTTGTTGTTTCTTATCTTTAACTTCTTCCAGTTTTTTTTCTAAAGAGAGTATGTACTCGGGCACCACTATATTGGTAATATGCACGCGTGATCCGGCTTCGTCCATGGCATCAATGGCTTTATCTGGCAAGTTACGGTCCGTCATATAACGGTTGGTTAACTTGACAGCTGCTTCTATGGCTTCGTCGGTAAAATTGACATTGTGATGATTTTCGTATTTGTCTTTGATATTATGTAATATTTGTATGGTTTCTTCTACACTGGTAGGTTCTACCAATACCATTTGGAAACGTCGTGCCAATGCGCCGTCTTTTTCAATATATTGACGGTATTCGTCTAAGGTAGTAGCCCCAATGGTTTGTATTTCGCCACGGGCCAATGCCGGTTTAAACATATTGGAAGCATCAAGTGAGCCTTGTGCACCGCCGGCGCCTACTATGGTATGAATTTCGTCGATAAACAGAATGACATCTTTATTTTTTTCAAGTTCGTCCATTAAAGCTTTCATGCGTTCTTCAAATTGACCGCGGTATTTGGTTCCGGCAACCAAACTGGCCAAATCCAATGCTACTACGCGTTTGTTAAACAAAACACGAGAAACTTTTTTTTGAACTATTCGCAAGGCCAAACCTTCAACAATGGCAGACTTGCCTACACCGGGTTCTCCAATCAAAATCGGGTTGTTTTTTTTACGACGGCTTAATATTTGCGATACGCGTTCTATCTCTTTTTGACGCCCTACAACCGGATCCAATTTACCTTCGGCTGCCAATAGGGTCAAATCGCGGCCAAAATTATCTAAAACCGGTGTTTTTGACTTTTTTGGTCGTTTTTTAGGTTGTCTCATCGGCCGGTTGTCATCAAAACTGCCACCGCCAAAGGGATTATCAGCTTCGTTAAAAGGCAGATCGGATTCAATATCAGCTTCGCTGATTTCGGGCGGATTATCACCGAATAAATCTTGGTATTCTTGTTTTAAATTTTCATATTCCAAATCGTAACGGCTAAAAATACGCGTAATAGGATCGTCTTCGTTGTATAAAATACTGATAAATAAATGGGCGGTATTTATTTCATCTTCATTAAATGTTTTAGCCAGCAAATAAGACCGTTTTAAAGCGTTAGAGGCTTGATGGGTGAGTGTAATCACCGACTTGTCTTGAACGGTCAAATTGGTTCCTGATTTGGCGGGAATCAACTGTCTGATTTTCATCAAAATACGCTCAAAAGGCAAGTCGTATTCTTCTTTTAAAAACCGTTTGAGCCGGTTGTCTTCACCTTTTAATATGGTATAAACCAAATGCTCGGTGCCAACAAATTTGTCCCCGTTTTTATATGCCAAATCTCTACTGTCGAGAATAATTTTTTTAAGTGTGTTTGAATAATTTTCTTCCATAAGACGTCACTAATTTATAGATGTAAAAATAAGAATATTTTTCAATAAATGCAGTTAATAAATTTATAAAGTTTTTGCCTTCCAAAAGACAAATGTAATTTGTAGTAAGACTACAAAAATAATGCCGTTTGGTTTTGATAGTTGTTGTTGTATATCAACTCATTGCAATGAAATTTTAAATATATAAAATAGCAATTGTAAAAATAGAGCTCTTAAAATAAGTATAAAATATACCGGAGTTTTATCTTGTTAAATTGTTAAAGCATTTTTTACATACCAATAAATTTTGTATTTTTACACTTCAAAAAATGAATTGATACATGGGAAAAGTTATAGCCATAGCCAATCAGAAAGGCGGGGTGGGAAAAACCACAACAGCTGTCAATTTGGCAGCCGCTTTGGGTGTGTTGGAAAAAAAAGTTTTACTGATAGATGCCGATCCGCAAGCCAATGCATCATCGGGGCTCGGTGTTGATATTGAGCAAGCGCCAGCAGGCACTTACGAATTGTTGGAACACGAAGTTAAGGCTGATGAAACTATAGTAAAAACAGGCTCACCTAATCTTGATTTAATACCGTCTCATATAGATTTGGTTGCGGTAGAAGTGGAGTTGGTTAACAAGCCCAAGCGTGAATTTATGCTCAAAGAAGCCATTGCCGATATTAAAGATGACTATGATTATGTTTTGATTGATTGTGCCCCGTCACTTGGTTTGATTACACTAAATGCTTTGACAGCAGCCGACTCGGTTATAGTGCCTATACAATGCGAATATTTTGCTTTGGAAGGCTTGGGTAAATTGCTCAATACCATTAAAAATGTGCAGCAAATTCATAATCCCGATTTAAATATTGAGGGGTTGTTATTGACGATGTATGATGCCCGTCTTAAACTGTCAAATCAAGTGGTTGATGAAGTCAAAAAACACTTTGGCGATATGGTTTTTGATACGGTTATACAACGTAATGTGCGCTTGAGTGAGGCGCCCAGTTTTGGTGAAAGTATTTTAGAATACGATGCCACCAGCCGTGGTGCGGTTAATTATCTGAATTTAGCCGACGAATTGATTAGAAAAAACGAAACAACAGAAAACGAAGACGCATAATTATGGCAAAATCCACAAAAAAACAACGCTTAGGTAGAGGTTTGTCTGCCATTTTAAATAACAATGATTTGACTTCGGCCGAAGACAAAGGGGCGGAATCAGTGGTGGGTAATATTATTGAGATTCCTTTGGAAAATATTATCACCAATCCGCATCAACCACGAACCCAATTTGATCAAGAAGCCATTGAAGAACTGGCTGCTTCTATAAAACAACTGGGTGTCATTCAACCGATTACAGTTCGAAAAAGCGGTGATAAATTTGATTTAATTTCAGGAGAAAGACGCTTGCGTGCGACCAAATTGGCCGGTTTAAAAACCATTCCGGCGTTTGTCCGGTTGGCCGATGACCGTGAGATGCTCGAAATGGCATTGGTCGAGAATATCCAACGTGAAGATTTGGATCCTATTGAAATAGCCTTGTCTTTTCAAGCTATGATAGACCAGCTTAATTTAACTCAAGATGAAATGAGTAAGCGGGTAGGGAAGAAGCGCTCCACCATAACCAATTATTTGCGTTTGTTACGTTTAGATCCCATTATTCAAACAGGTATAAGAGATGGCTTTATCAGTATGGGGCACGGACGTGCTTTGATAAATATTGAAGATGAAGCTGTTCAGTTGGAGTTTTATGAAAAAATTATCAAAGACAAATTATCGGTGCGACAAACTGAAGATTTGGTCAAAAAATTTAGAGAAGGCAAGATTTTATCTCTTAAACCGGAGAAAAAAATTGTGCCGGAAACAATTAAAAAACTCGAAAAAGATTTGTCCGGCATATTAGGAAAAAAGGTTAAAATATCTTTAAACGCCAAAGGCGGTGGTAAATTAGCCATTCCTTTTTCAACAGCAGAAGAACTCGAAAACCTTAAAAATCGTTTGCAATAAAATTTTTTTATATCATATTATTAACCATTGTAAGCGGAAGCTGGTCTATACAAGCGCAACAAGATACACTTACCGGCGTAAAGCATGACAGTTTGTTTGTGCAAACAGCCGGTTTACAAAAACAAAATACCATAAATATATTGGCACCTGCCAAGGCTGCTTTTTATTCGGCAATTTTGCCCGGTTTGGGACAAGCTTATAACAAACAATATTGGAAAATACCGTTGGTATACGGCGCCATAGGAACAGGGGCTTATTATTATATTCAAACCAATAATGAATATAACCGTTTTCGTCAGGCTTATTTTGACCGTCAAAACGGTTTGCAAGACGAATTTCCGCAATACTCTTCGGATGTGCTTATCAATGCACAAAAATATTACCGGCGACAGCGTGATACGGCCATGATGTTGACCATATTGGCTTACGTCTTAAATATCATAGATGCCAATGTCAGTGCACATCTGAAACAATGGAATGTCAATGATAATTTGAGTTTTAAACCGGCACCTTTTCCAAAAGCATTGTCGCAAGGCGTTGGTTTACAAATGAATATCAGATTTTAACCAAAAATTAACGCATTTTTCAATAATAAATTTTAATTTTGACCTAAATAAAAACCATAATATATGACTCCGATACAGTGGCTGCTTTTTTTTATTTTAATGAACATTATTCATGGTCTTTCGACCTTTAAGTTTTATCAAAAAGCCGGTAAAGCTTCTTGGAAGGCCTTTATACCGTTTTTAAATATTTTCGAATTGATGGAGATCATCAACCGGCCAAAGTGGTGGATGATTTTTGTTTACATTCCTATTGTCAACTTATTGATGATTCCGGTGCTTTGGGTGCAACTACTCAAAGTCTTCGGTAAAAAAGAATCTTTTGATATGTGGTTGGCGGTCTTGACTTTAGGTTTGTATGTAGCTTATGTCAATTATGTAGAAATTGATAAATTAACATATAACCCGGATCATAAAGATGATAAAGATACTTTGATAGGCTCTTTGATTTTTGCCATTATTGCCGCTACTATTGTGCATACTTATTTTATTCAACCTTATACCATACCGACCGCTTCTCTGGAAAAATCATTGCTAATAGGTGATTATTTATTGGTTAGTAAATATAATTACGGTGCGCGTCCGCCTATGACAACTATTGCATTGCCTATGGTACACGATACTATTCCCGTGATTAAAAGCAGGTCTTATTTAAAATTTCCGCAACTGCCGTATATGCGTTTGCCCGGATTTCAAAAAATCAAGCGCAACGATATTGTGGTGTTTAATTGGCCGGCCGATACGGTCAAATATTTTTTTCAAAAAAATGTGGCGCAGTACAAACCCATTGACAAAAAATCACATTATGTCAAACGCTGTGTAGCTGTAGCCGGTGATAGTTTGCAAATTAAAGACGGTGTATTATATGTGAATAGTCAAAAAGTTGTTTATCCTGATCGTGCCAAATTACAGCATATGTATGTAATAAAAACCAAAGACAGTATGAATTTTAGCCGTCCTACTTTAATGCGATTGGTTAACAATTATAATATTAAAGAAATTTACTCTTTACATAAAAAAGGTTCTTATGTCATGAATTTGACCGATGACCAATTGAAAGTTATCAAAAACATGTCCAATGTTGAAAGTGTCCAATTATACAATTCCGGTAAAGGAGAAATGTATGGCGGTCATAAAGATTGGGACATCAACAATTTTGGGCCTATATATATTCCTAAAAAAGGTGACGTGTTACAATTAAATAAAGAAACTTACCCTTTTTATAAATGGATTATCAGCCGTTATGACGACCACGATGCCGGACATAAGATTGATAAACATAAGGTAGAGTTAAAAGGTAATGATGTTTATGTAGATGGTAAATTGACCAAGGAATACAAAGTCAATCAAGATTATTATTGGATGATGGGAGACAACCGAAGCCAGTCCGAAGATTCGCGTTTTTGGGGTTATGTACCTTTTGACCACGTTGTTGGAAAACCGGTCTTTATTTTTATGAGTATAGACAATGACCCGCAAAAGAAATTTTTGGACAAAATCCGGTGGGATCGTGTGTTTACAACAGTTAGCGGTAGCGGTAAGCGGGTGTCTTATTTGTGGCCCTTTATAGGTTTGTTACTGGTATATTTTGCCGGAAAAAAGTTTTATGACAAAAAGAAAGCAAAGAATCATTCATAACTAAATTAATAAACTTGTAAGTATGCAATTCAAGCTTTTTATATGGCTGGAATGTGTGTAAAGGAAGACATTAAGGCTAAATAACCCATACCCAAGACACCTAAGAAACACCGAATGAAAAATTATACGCCGTTTTAATTTAACCCATAACTCATAACTAAATGATTATTCACCCCACTTATTTTCCAAGTATATTATCTTACGCCATGCAAATAAAAGCCGGTTCGGTTTTATATGAAGTGATGGATTTTTACGAAAAACAAACCTATCGCAATCGTATGTATATTCACAGTGCCAATGGCAAACAAATGTTGTCGGTGCAAGTAAAACATACCCACTCCAATGGTAAGCAGTTATATAAAGATGTGCAAGTGTCTAATGATTTTAACTGGCAAAAATTACATTGGCGCAGTTTGGAAACCGCCTACAGAACTTCGCCGTATTTTGAATTTTATGAAGACGATTTATAT
>Ga0256834_1000646_pt1 | contig 24798 bp, 16 predicted proteins | sample 4281140metaG_FD_190536 | JGI IMG/M metagenome (GOLD analysis project Ga0256834, IMG submission 190536) | Hydrothermal vent microbial communities from East Pacific Rise, Pacific Ocean - 4281-140 | ecosystem: Environmental > Aquatic > Marine > Hydrothermal vents | place: Pacific Ocean: East...
AACAAAACTATCACCTGCCGCATCTCCACCAGATCCAATGCCAGTGTCTAAATTTACATTTACCGCAGAAGTTGAAGTAATATAAGTAGCACTATCAACACCATCACCACCATCGATAACATCAGCGCCCGCACCACCTTCAAGCGCATCATTACCTACACCGCCAAACAGGCTATCATTACCAGCTAGCCCACTAAGTATGTCATTACCTGCATTACCAGTGAGAATATTTATCTCACTATTACCAACCAAGGTATCACCCTGAGCAGAACCTAAAAGATTTTCAATGCCATTAAGTGTATCGCCTTGTGCATCAGAGCCCACACCAATTCCAGTGCTAAGATTTACTGAGACAACGCCACTTGAAGTGGAGTAATCTGCGGTATCATTACCAACGCCGCCAATTAAATTATCAGCGCCAGCACCACCAACTAAATAGTCATCACCCAAACCACCATCTAACCTGTTAGATTGGGCATTACCAATTAATGTATCATCATGTATAGAGCCTGTGACATTTTCAATTGAATTAAAACTATCACCTGTTGCATCACCACCACTAGCAGTATTTGCATCTAAATTAATTGTAACCGCAGCGTTTGAAGCTGAATAATCTGCCCTATCACTGCCAGAACCGCCAACAAGACTATCAGCACCGCCAAGCCCTGCAAGTATATCATTACCTGCTGAGCCGTTTAATGTATTAGAACCAGCATTGCCCGTTAGCTGATCGTCTCCAGAAGATCCTGTTACATTTTCAATATTGCTTAATGTATCACCCTGTGCATCGCCACCAGAGTTAGTCCCACTATCAAGATTTACTGTAACTGCATCTAAAGAGCTTACATATGAAGCCGTATCAACCCCATCTCCACCATCAATAACATCAGCGCCTGCTCGCCCCTCAAGGCTATCATCACCTAAGCCGCCAGAAAGAGTATTTAATAAAGAGCCACCAATTAGAATATCATTAAAATTTGATCCTGTTAGATTTTCAATTCCATCTAGTGCATCACCTTGTGCATCACCACCAAAACCAGTACTGGCTGTAATACTTACCGTAACAGCAGATGCTGAGGCTGAATAATCTGCAACATCAATACCTGCACCACCAAATAATTGATCAGAACCAACTCCACCAATTAATGTGTCATTACCCGCATCGCCATGTAAGACATCATCACCTAAGCCGCCAATTAATATATCGTTACCCGCATTGCCACTTAGAATATTTATTCCCGCATCACCAGTTATTAAATCACTAAACCCTGAGTCAAGAACCGATTCGATTGAAGTGAGATTATCGCCCTGAGCATCACCACCAGAATTAGTGCCACTAGCAAGATTAACAGTTACACCTGCACTTGAGGTTGAATAATCTGCACTATCTAAGCCATCTCCACCATCGATAACATCAGCGCCCGAACCACCGCTTATTGTATCATTACCAATGCCGCCAGATAAAGTATCAACGCCTGCAAAACCTGAAATAACATCATCACCAGAATTGCCAATGATTATGTTATCAAGACCAGATCCCGCTAAAACATCAGAACTTGATGAGCCAGTAAGATTCTCAATATTAGATAATACATCACCTTGTGCATCACCACCAGAACCTATGCCAGTATCTAAATTTACATTCACACCTTGTGAAGAGGCTGAATAATCCGCCTCATCAACACCATCACCGCCATCAAGGGCATCAGCATCACCGCCACCAACTAATCTATCATTTCCTAAGCCACCGCTTAAAGCATTAATGGTATTGCTGCCAATTAAAACGTCATTAAAATTTGAGCCAATTACTGCTTCTATTGAGGTAAAACTGTCACCATCTGCATCACCACCAACGCCAGTACTTAGAGCAAGATTTATTGTTACGGCAGAGGCTGAAGTTAGATAACTAATTGTATCAAAACCAGAATTACCTGTTAAAGTATCAGCCCCTACTCCACCTTCAAGAATATCATTACCAGAGCCGCCAATTAAACTATCTGCGCCTGCACCACCAGAAATTTGATCATTTCCACCGCCGCCCTCAAGAGTATCATCACCCCCAAGCCCAACTAGAACATCATCGCCACCAAGCCCGCGCAATTGATTATCTAATGCATTACCAATTAATTCATCATCTTCAAAAGAGCCATCAACATTTTCAATTCCTGAAATAACATCACCCTGAGCGTCACCTCCTGATCCTGAATTAGTTGAAAGGTTAATATTTACACTTGAAATAGAGGTAGAATAACTAGCCGTATCAATTCCAAGTCCTCCTTCAATTATATCAGCACCAATGCCACCTTCTAATATATCATTTCCATCTTCACCCAAAAGTTGATCTGCACCTTGGCCACCAAAAATAATATCATTGCCTAAACCACCAGATAGTAAGTTGGCAGCAGCATTGCCTGTAAGAGTATCATTATGATCTGAGCCTATTAAATTCTCAATTGATAAAAAGCTATCACCATCTGCTTCACCACCAAGCCCAGTATTTGCAGCAAGATCAACCTGAACTCCTGCAACAGACTGACTATAATCAGCGCTATCAAGACCTGCACCACCATCAAGAGTATCAGCACCCTCACGACCCCTTAAAATGTCGTTACCGCCACCACCAATTAAGGTGTTGCCAGTTGCACTCCCAATTAAAACATCTGAAAAACTTGAGCCAATAACATTCTCAATGGCAACAAAACTATCACCCGTTGCATCGCCGCCTGATGCGGTAGAATTATGCAAATTTATAGTAACTGCTGATACAGAGCTAGAATAATCAACCGCATCAATACCATCTCCACCATCGATAGCATCAGCACCTGCACCACCTTCAATTATGTCGTTGCCACCACCGCCTCTTAAAGTATCATCACCCCCAAGACCTTGTAAAAAATCATTGCCACCAGCGCCATCAAGAATATTTACATTTTCATCACCAACCAATGTATCGTTATAAGCACCACCAATTAGGTTTTCTATACTATAAAATCTATCGCCAAAAGCATCTCCACTTGAGCCAGATCCAGCATCAAGATTTACCGCAACATCACCAACAGACTGACTAAAAGAGGCTGTATCATTGCCGTCCCCACCAAATAAAGTGTCCGCACCACCGCCACCATTTAATACATCATCACCAATGCCACCTCTAAGGGTATTATTTAGTGAATTACCAATAAGCTCGTCATTAAAATCAGAACCTGTGATATTTTCAATCAACGATAAAACATCACCTTGAGCGTGACCACCAACACCTGTTCCAAAAACTAAATCAACTGTGACACCTGCGTTTGAGGTAGAATAATTAGCCGTATCAATTCCACCACCACCAATTAAAATATCAGCGCCGCCCAAACCACTTAATAGGTCATTTCCAGCATTGCCGCTTAGTGTGTTTGCACCATTATCGCCAGTTAATGTGTCGTTAAAAATACTACCCTCAATACTTTCAATGCTAGAATAAGTGTCACCATCGGCATCACCACCAGTGCCAATTGAATTTAACAAATCAACATTAACTGCTGAGACAGAGGTTATATAAGATGCCGTATCTTGACCACCGCCACCAATTAAAGTATCAGCGCCACCTTGCCCCTCTAAAATATCATCGCGCAGACCACCATCAAGAATATTGGCTAAGTCATTGCCACGAATATCATCTGCAAAATCTGAACCAGTGACGTTTTCAATGTTAGAAATAACATCGCCATCAGCATCACCATGTGTGCCTGTGCCAAGACTTAAGTCAACATTTATAGAACTTTGGGCGCTATCATATGAAAGCGTATCAACACCCTCTCCACCATCAATGATATCAGCACCAAGACCACCATCAATCGTATCATCACCTGTGCCACCATCAAGATTATCGTTGCCATCACGCCCAATGATAATGTCATCACCTGCACCACCGATAAGGATATTATCTTGTGAGTTACCACTTAGATTATCATCAAAAGAAGAACCTTGAATAATTTCAAACCCATCAATTGTATCGCCCGCCGCATCTCCTCCTGCCGCAGTATTTGCAGCAATATCAATGCTTATTGCGGCACTAGAATTTGTATAATCTAATGTATCAACACCTGCGCCCCCAATTAAATTATCAGCACCTGCACCACCTTCAATTATATCATCGCCTGCACCACCATCAATTTCATTACTATTAGCATCACCTCTTAGAATATCATCATAATCTGAGCCTGTGATGTTCTCAATATTTGATAAAAGATCACCAATGGCATGCCCGCCAAAACCCTCACCTGTCGTGAGATATATCTCTACTGCCTCTTCAGAACTGGCATAAATTGCTGTATCAACACCGCCGCCGCCATTAAGGATATCTGCCCCTTCTAGACCCTCAAAACTATTATCGCCCGCATCGCCTGTCAAAAAATCATAAAAATTAGTCCCTTGAAGTCCTTCAATTCCAATTAATGTATCACCTTGAGCATAACCGCCTGAAGTTGTGCCAGCACCTAAATCTATATCAACCCCACTTGTTGATATAGAGTATGATACAATGTCATAACCCGCACCACCAGTAATATAATCTTCCCCAATAGCAGCATATATTATATCATCGCCTGCTCCTGCATCAATGATATTACCTGGAGGAGTTGATGAAATGGCGGTAATAACCGCTCCTGTTGCTTCATTGATAAAATATAAGCCATCATCACCTTCAATTACACGTATGCCTAATTGGGTGGTTGCCGAAGAAAGCCCAAGCCCACCACCGCCATTTTCCAAAAGATATTCTATGGTGATTGATCCAATATCAAAAAAACCATTCTCATCAAACTCCATACCATCAGTTGGCACGGTATAATTAAGCTGGATTGATTGAATAAGCGGCTCTTCTTCATCGACATTAAATTGCGCACCTGATGGAGTTTGCAAGCCATCAAGCACGCTCATGCCAGCAGGTAGCCCTGTTACTGAAAGTGCAACTGGCGTCCAGCCAGTAAATGGTATTTCAACGGTAATTTCTAAACTTACAGCACTTGTGCCAGATGGCGCTAAATCTGGATTATCAGCATAGATAATATCTCTACCTGCTGTGCCACTAATTATTTCATTTGCACTCATTGCACCATAAGATGAATCTTCTTGTGCTGGAGGAAGATGTGTTGCACCTTTGATTAAAGTTTCACCAGTATCGAGCAACTCGCTAGTTTGTTCAGTAATACCATAAACTTTTAGATATATTTCTGAATCAGGTAAAATATCTAAGCCCTCTTCAACAGGGGCTGCGGCAGCTGATGCAGATTCTGTGAACATACCAATTAATTCATCAGCTGCAACTTGCTGACTTACGTTAGAGCTTTCATCTTCTACAAATGAATCCCCCTTTTTATCGTCAATAAGATCAACTTGAGCGGGGCTTTGGACTGTTGTTGGGGTTTGAGTTACAGATTCAGATTCTGTTTCTTCTTCCGATACTGCATTAAATTCGCCATCACCACCATTGGTAGGGTTTGGACTTTCAATTAAAGAGGCAAATGTTTTTGCATCGATCAAATCATCGGCTGAGAACTGACCAACTTTTGCAATTAAGTCTTGCCCAGTGAATAATTCTTGTGAAAACTCAGTGTCAGGAGCAGAGTCTGAGGTTACAAGTAGACCATATTCTAATAGAATAATTCTTGCTCCATCAGGAAATTCAATAATTAAATCAACATCTGACAAGCCCACTCGTGCATCTGAAAGATTAAACGAGAAAATAAGATTAGTTCTACCCGAAATATCGATGATTAAAGTTTGGTCGGCAGCAGGTTTGTCAATGGCATTCGAATCACCTGATGCCTCAGCAGCGTTTTTATTGGCAACATCTAAAACATTTCCTGTTTTTGGTACTTTGAGTGTAGTTTGCCCGTCAGTTGAGGTAGTTTTTGCCTCACCTTCAACAGCATCACCAATTATTTGACCTTTTTCATTCTGATTTTCTAAATCATTACTTGCCATTTAATCTCTCAAAATTACATTTGCTAGCTGATACAATAACAAGTGCAATTTTGCTTTCTTTACAATAACTTAACCAAAAAAACATTATACAAAACACTCTAAAAAACATAATATTTTAGAGCGCTAGTTAACAATTCTAAGGGTTAATGATTAATGTTTTGAAAAAATTGTAATTTTATTAATTATAAATTTTAAGATTACCAAATAAGGTTACTAAAATTGATAAGTTTATATGATTGTTGGGAATAACTCACAAAAAAACGATAAAAACCCAATTATTTTTAGATACTTAAGTGTGTGTTAACCGTAAGTATTAATTATTGGCACTTAAGAATCATAGTTAAGGCGTCTAATAATTGTTCAATAGTTTTACTTATCCTCTTAAAAAGAGACGTTACCTAATTGGGGCATTGTTAATCACTGCCTCTTTAGGGCTGTCTGGCTGCACAACAAAAACTGCTTTTGAAACTTCTTTTAATGAGGAATTGATAACTCCAGATTTATTAGAAAGCTCAAGAGCAAATAATCAAGCTAGTGCCTATTCTAGAAAAACTGCAAATATTATTGAAAACCAAAATCTTGTTAAAAGCCAAAATACCACTAACATTTCTGCACCTGCTAGTATCTCTAATAATGTAGCAAACAACAAAGCAAAAGAACAAACAGAGATTAATTTATACATAGTAGCTTTGCATGCCTTAAAAAATAATCCTTCAATTAATATTGCACGTTGGCAGGCAGAAGGCGCAAAAGCGGCGGTCGGCATTTCAAAGGCTAAAAGTCGCTTTACTATGGATTATGCCTTTTCAACTGGTCCAGAAGCAGCTTATGATAGTGCCGCTGATGAACTTGATTTTTATCATATTAGATCAGAAGCTTCTGTAACTCTTAAACAGCTAATTTATGATTTTGGTAAAGTAAAAGAAACCATAAGCTGGAGTGAGGCGCTTGAGCTTGCTGCACAAAAACGCCTTGCGGATAAAATCTCTAAAATTCTTCATGATGTTTCTGATATTTATCTTAAAGTATTAGAGCAAGATTTACTCATTGCAAATTCTTATGCAAATGAGAGGGCGCATAAAGAAACTTATCGCTTAGTCAATCTTAGCGAACAGGGTGGAAATGCAACAAAAGCAGATGTGCAAAAAGCGTTTACCCGACTTGAAGGAGCTAAAACCCAAACACTTGATTTACTATCTGCCCGCCAAAGAAGCGCTAGCGAATTTAGACGTATTGCGGGATTAGAGCCTAGTAACTTAAAAGCCCCTTTAGCTAATAATAATGTTGAATTAAAAATATCTGATATGACTAGGTATTTTGAAATTAACCCCAAAATGCAAGCAATTTTAATTGACTCAAAAAGCCTAGAGCATCAAAAAACTGCACTTGAAAGAGCTTATTTACCTGCATTAACGCTTGAGGGAACTGCTGGGGTGAAACAGAATGTTGGTTCTGAAAGCCCTATTGCTGCAGATGCAAGATTAATACTTGCTCTTAGGGGAAATCTTTATGATGGCGGTAGTAAAAAAGCTAAAATCGCTCAATTAAATGCACGGATAAACGAAAATAATGCTCGATATTATAAAGAGCAATATAAGGTTGAAAATGAAGTCCATGATTCTGTTCGTATTCTTAAAACGGCTAAAACCAAGCGCAGCTCAATTCAAAGACGTATTAGAGCAAGTGAAGATGTTGTGCGCCTTTATACCGAGCAATTTAAAGCTGGAGAGCGGGGAATATTTGAATTGCTTGATGCTCAGCAAGAATTATTTGCGGCACGAGGCGAACAAATTAAAAATCGCTATGATGTTTTAAGAGCGCAATATTCAGCTCAAAGAATAACTGGCAAGCTTATTCCAAATTTATTAGGAAGTGGAGAAAATACTAAATAAAACAATGACTACAGCACGGGAATGCTGGGAAGGACAAAATGAAATCAATAGTATTTTTGATTGGTGCTGATGAGGCGCCTAAATCAAACGCTAAGCAATTAGCAACAGAAATTGGGTTTTCTGAAATAAAAAATTACTCAAATATGGTGGAGATTGAACAGCAATCAATATCATATCCTGTGAGTTTTTTCTTATTTGAGCAAATATCAAACGTAAATATATATAAGGAAGTTATTGAATCAATTCGCTCGTGCAAACGCCTTAAGTTAAGGTTTTCACCGCTTATTTTGCTTAGCGATAGCCCAACACCTGAATTTATCCGTCAATCTATTACAATAGGATTTGATGATATAATTTCACAACCATATCAAGGCTCTTGCATTAAAAAACGGCTGGCAAAGCAGATTGATCATTCAATAACTTATTATGAAACCCCTAAGTTTTTTGGGCCAGATCGCCGCCGCAATAGTGATAATAGCCTTACAACAAATATAAATAGGCGTGGAATTGAAAAATGTCGCCAGTTCAAGTTTGTAAGAAATCTTACAAATGGCATTTCAATTACTAAAGAAACAATTGATGCTGGTTAAAGATTATCCTTTGCTTTAATTGAAAAAACTGCTTTGCTGTCAAAGTTGTTATGAAATAATTTGAGGGTAATGTGAGCGTTATTGTTGAAATGAAGGATATTCACAAAAACTTTGGTGCTTTAGAGGTGCTTAAAGGTATATCTTTTAGTGCCAAAAAAGGTGAAGTGGTTTCACTTATTGGCTCTTCTGGCTCAGGAAAATCTACGCTTTTACGCTGTATAAACATGCTTGAAATCCCCAATTCTGGCACAGTGATTATCAATGGCGAAGAAATTGTTATGAAAAAAAAACACGGCAATATGCAAGTAGTGGATCAAAAACAATTACATAAAGTTCGATCAAAAATAGGCATGGTATTTCAATCATTTAACCTATTTGCTCACATGAATATCTTACAAAATGTGATGGAAGCACCTATTCATGTGCAAAAGCGCAATAAAGATGAGGTGAAAACTCAAGCGCTAGAATTCCTTGGAAAAGTTGGAATTGCTGAAAAAGCAAATAATTATCCTAATCAACTTAGCGGCGGCCAACAGCAACGTGCCGCCATTGCTAGAGCGCTTTGCATCAACCCGATGTTAATGTTATTTGATGAGCCAACATCAGCGCTTGACCCCGAACTTGAGGGCGAAGTTTTAGGGGTGATTAAGTCACTTGCCGATGAGGGTCGCACTATGATTTTAGTAACTCATGACATGCGATTTGCCAAAGAGGTATCTGATAGAGTAATATTTCTTGACGATGGCAAAATTGGCGAACAGGGAAGTGTAAAAGATATATTTGAAAACACAAAATCTGAGAGATTAAAAAAATTTCTTATGGCTGCGGGACATAGTGTTTCTATTAATGCAGCATAAATAATTTCGATTTCATATATTTTATGAAACGATTAAAAAGGGGATAACCCCAAAGTTAGAAGTAAACATAAGTATAGGGAGAGTAAGAATGAAAAAAATAATAATCGCTGCAGCCGTTGTTATGGCATTTAGTGGTGTTGCTAATGCACAAACAGTACGTCTTGGTACCGAGGGGGCTTATGCTCCATGGAATTTTATTAATGATGATGGCAAGGTTGCTGGCTTTGAAATTGATTTAGGTAATGAATTATGCAAACGCGCAAAAATTGAGTGTGAATTTGTTATCAATGAATGGGATAGCATGATTCCAAATCTTATTGCAGGCAATTATGATGCAATTATTGCGGGCATGTCTATCACCGATGAGCGCAAACAAAGCATTGATTTCACCCAAGATTATTACCCACCAGATCCATCTCGTTTTGCAATGGCGGCAGATACTAAGGTGAATTTCACCGATATTAGTGGTCTTAAAATTGGTGTCCAAGGTGCTACAATTCAAGCTGATTATGTTGAAGAATTTTTTGCTGGTAGCAATACAATTCTTTCTTATGAAACAGCAGATCAATCAATCGCTGATTTAAGTGCTGGCAATGTTGATGTTGTTTTGGCAGATGGCGGATATCTTGAGCCAATTGTTGAAGCTTCGAATGGCGCACTTGTACTTGCAGGCCCTGATGTAGCAATTGGTGGCGGTGTTGGTCTTGGTCTTAGAAAAGCTGACGATGATCTTGAAGCGAAATTAAACGCTGCGATTGCTGAGGTAAAAGCTGATGGCACGCTTGATGTTTTAATTGCAAAATGGTTTGAAAAAGGGCCATTTTACTCAAACTAATATTCATTAAATATTGAGGGCGGTTTATCCGCCCTCTTTTAATTTTTGCCCTCTTTAATTTCAAAGATTTATTCATGCTTGATTGGCTAGCAAATTTTCTTAGTGAAGATATTATTGGCACATTGGAATATATCACCAATGGTAAGCATATGGCTTGGTATGCAAGTTTTCGTTTCACCATTTTTGCTGGAGTTTTTGGCGCAATTTTTGCTCTTATTTTTGGGTTGCTTGGCGCAATGTTACGCAATTCACAATATGCGCCCCTAAGGACGATTGGTGCGTTTTATATCAATATTGTGCGGGGCGTGCCTGATGTTTTATTCTTTTTATTTTTCCCGCTTGCGTTTGAGCAAGGAGTTGAGTGGTTTATCTCGCTTTCTGCCTGCTCGCCTAGCGAATTAGCTAGCAATATTGGCGCATGGCCACCTTGTGCTGATGCGCAATGGTTTTTAGATACTAATCAATATTTATTGTTAGCCTCAGTATCTTTAGGCATTGTTTATGGCGCATTTGCTGCCAATGTAATTCATGGGGCGATGCAATCTGTGCCAAAGGGGCAAATTGAGGCGGCATTTGCGTTTGGCATGAGCAAAAAACAGGTTTTATGGCGGGTGCATATTCGTCAAATGTGGATTTATGCACTTCCTGGTCTATCAAATGTTTGGATGTTATTGGTCAAAGCAACCTCCTTGTTATCGCTATTACAAATTGCCGACATTGTTTTATGGGCAGATAGGCTTGGTGCGCCAAACTATCTTAAACAAGTTGGTTTAGTGCATCCAGATTGGCGTTGGAAATATTATTTAGCGTTATTCTTATTTTATATTTTGGTGACTTATTTATCAGAAAAAGGCTTTTTAGCGCTTAGAAAACGGGTTGGTCGCGGCATGGTGGAGGAGACATCATGAGCTGGTTAGATCCAATCATTGGCGATATTATTATTTTGGCGAAACCCTCATTATTTAACATTTATTTTGCTGCCGCCTCTATTCCAATCGGTTTTGTTTTTGCGATTGGTCTAACCTTGATGCGGGCATCAAGCAGTAAAATTATATCATCAATCGCAAGCATTTATATTTATGCTTTTCGTGGTTCACCGCTTTTTATTCAGCTTTTCATGTTTTACTCAATCATGCTTTCGCTCAATTTAAGCCTTTGGAAACCGCTAGGAATTAACGAGGTGGTGCTGCACCCGCTATTTCTTGGGCCAATGATTTTAATTCTCAACACCAGCGCCTATACCGCTCAGATTTTATATGGTGCTTATCAGAATGTGCCAAAGGGCGAAGTTGAGGCGGCAAAGGCATTTGGCATGTCGCCAATGCGCCAGTTTAGATCGGTAATTTGGCCAAATATGATACGCCTTGCTTGGCCTGCTTATACCAATGAAGTGGTGTTTTTATTTCATGCAACAGCATTGGTATATTTCACCCTGCCTGTAATTAATGAGCAAAAAGATTTAATGAATAAAGCGGGAGAATTATTTGAGCGTGATTATAACGCATTTTTACATTTTTCAGTCGCAGCTTTATATTATTTAGCAATTTCATTTGTTATATTTTTAGCATTCGGGTGGTTTTATAAATATCTCATGCGCCATATTAGTGGTGATGCACCAACTAAGATTAAATTCTCACCTAAATATTTGAGGTAAACACTGTGTTGATATTGCAGTGAAAGCGCAAGGGAGATTCACATTCAAAGTGCAACATAATACATTGAGTATTTATTTTATTTATAAAACTATTAATTTCAGTTTCACATTTTGTCTTTGCACCCTATCATATAAATAATGGAAAAATTAGGTGACATTGTTGCAGTGATGGTTGGGGTGGCGGTTAACACTCCATATAGCTATAAATTACCTTTGGGGTTTGATGTGAAAATCGGCTCAATCGTGCTGGTGCCGCTTGGCACTCGCCAAACGCTTGGCGTGGTCTGGGGCACGCCAAAAGATAATAAAGCCCATAATCGCCTAAAAGATATTATTAAAGTTTTTGATTGCGAGCCGCTTTCAAAAGAATTGATAAAAACCATAGATTTTATTGCTCTTTATACTCTTGCGCCAAAAGGCATGGTGCTAAGAGCCGCCCTGCCACCAATAAAAGCGTTAGAAAAGCCTAAAAATATCAAAACATACCAATTGGGTGCAAATAGACCTGATAGAATAACTCCCGCTCGCGCAAAAATTCTTACTCTGCTTAAAGATGGGCAAGCATTTTCAAAAGCGGCAATAATAAAAAATGTTAGGGTTAGCGCCTCGGTAGTAGAGGGTTTAATAAAACAAGATGTGCTAAAAACCGTTGAGTTAGCGCCCCCTGCAATAGTTGAAATTCCTAACCCAGATTTTGCCCCCCCAACTCTTAATCAACAGCAACAAATTGCGCTTGATAGTTTACAAAATCAAAAAATAGGTTTTGGTGTAACTCTGTTAGATGGCGTGACGGGCGGCGGCAAAACTCAGGTGTTTTTTGAACAATTAGCCGACACCCTAAGAGCGGGCAAACAGTCGCTGATTATTTTGCCAGAAATTGCGCTTACAAAAATGTTTATTGAGCGCTTCACTAAGCGATTTGGGGTTGAACCAGCGCAATGGCATTCAGCAATGAGTGAGGGGCAAAAAAACAGGGTTTGGCGAGGAGTGATGGACGGTAGCGTAAGAGCAGTAATTGGCGCACGTTCTTCATTATTTTTACCCTTTAATCAACTTGCTTTAATAGTGATAGATGAAGAGCATGATGGTGCATTCAAACAAAGCGATGGCATAATTTATCACGCAAGAGATATGGCAATCGTTCGTGCAAAATTTGCCAACGCTAAGATAATTCTTTCTTCTGCCACACCTTCGATTGAGAGCAAGCATAATGCACTAATTGGCAAATATCACAGCATACAATTAAACAGCCGATTTGCTGATGCGGCAATGCCTGATATTAATTTAATCGACATGAAAATAAATCCGCCAGAAAAGGGCAATTATATTTCGCCAATTTTAGAGCAAGAAATTCACACCTGTATAGAAAAAGGCGAGCAGGCTTTATTGTTTTTAAACAGACGTGGATATGCCCCGCTTACTTTATGTAAAGCTTGCGGTTATCAATATCAGTGTCAAAATTGCTCTACTTGGTTGGTAGAGCATCGTTTAGCAAATATTCTAATGTGCCATCATTGCGGGTTAACAATAAAAAAACCAAAAAACTGCACGCAATGTGATGAAGAAGATAGCCTAATTGCCATTGGGCCGGGAATTGAAAGAGTGGCTGAAGAAGCTCAGCGGCTTTTCCCTGATGCAAGAAAAGTGATTCTCTCCTCAGATATTGGCTCAAGCGAATTAATAAAACAGCGATTAGTTGAAATTGAAAATGATGAATATGATTTAATCATCGGCACACAGCTTATTGCTAAAGGTCATCATTTTGAAAAATTAACACTTGTTGGTGTGCTTGATGCAGATTTGGGTTTAGATCATGGTGATCCTCGAGCGGCTGAGAAAACTTTTCAGATTTTAACCCAGGTTAGCGGGCGCTCAGGGCGGGCAGCAAAAGCGGGCAAAGCATATTTACAAACCTATTATCCCGATCACCCAGTAATGCGGGCAATGAAAACTCAAGATAGTAAAGCTTTTTATGCGCATGAGTTAAAAATAAGAGAACAAGGCGGTTTGCCACCATTTGGTCGTTTGGCGGCAATAATTATTTCAGCCAATAATCATAATGAAGCATTTAATTATGCCAGAGGTCTTTTAAGGGTAGCGCCAAAGCCGACAAATGAAGGAGAAGGCAAGAATTTAAAGCTATTTGGACCAGTTGATGCACCGCTTGCTTTAATCAGGGGACGATATCGGGTAAGATTATTGGTGCAAAGCAATCATTCATTTAATCTTTCCGCTTATATGCGTTTTTGGCTAGAAAAGGCACAAAAACCCACTAAAAGCATAAGAGTTCAGGTTGATATTGACCCAATTAGTTTCCATTAAAAGGCAAGAATCTTTATTTAGTTCAAAAAAACGCTTAAATGGTGCTTGCAGGGTATGTATTTGGTGTGTTAGAGACAGCGCGAATTATTAAAACAATCTGATATTTTCAGATAACTTAAACTAACTGGGGAAGCCTTCATTGAGCGCATCTAAATCATCACTTGCCCATATTGCGTTGCCTTATGCCTCAGCTCTTTATGAGTTGGCACAAGATAATAAGGCTATTGTTAAGGTTGAAAAAAGCCTTGATGCAATAACAAAGCTTAATCAACAAAACAAAGATTTTTCAATATTGCTTTCGTCGCCTGTTATTTCAGCTGATGAAAAAAGCAAAGCAATTGAAGCGATTTTGAAAAAATCAAAAACTTTGCCACTTGTTGCAAATTTTATTCGGTTAGTTGCAAATAACTCTCGTCTATTTGCACTGCCTGCAATAATTTCTACTTATAAAGAAATTGCTGCTAAGGGACGTAAAGAGGTTTTCGCTGAAGTTACTTCGGCAAAAGCTCTCTCTGCTTCTCAACTTAAATCGCTTGCCGCCACCCTTAAAAAGGAAATTGGCAAGACAGTTAAACTAGAAACTCACGTCGATGCAGATTTGATTGGTGGCCTTATTGTTAAGGTTGGATCAAAAATGATCGACAGTTCACTCCAAACAAAACTAAATGCGATGAAAAACGCAATGAAAGAGGTTGGCTAATGGATATCAAAGCTGCAGAAATTTCCGCAATTCTCAAAGACCAAATTAAGAATTTTGGCAAAGAGGCTCAGGTTTCTGAGGTTGGACAAGTGCTCTCGGTTGGTGACGGCATCGCCCGTGTATATGGTCTAGATAATGTGCAAGCGGGGGAATTAGTTGAATTTCCTGGTGGAATTAAGGGCATGGCTCTTAACCTTGAGGCTGACAATGTCGGCGTGGTTATTTTTGGCTCAGATCAAGGCATTAAAGAGGGTGATACTGTTAAAAGAACAGGCGCAATCGTTGATACACCAGTGGGCAAAGAATTGCTTGGTCGTGTAGTTGATGGTTTGGGTAATCCAATTGATGGCAAAGGTCCACTAAAAGCAAAACAACGCTCGCAAGTTGATGTTAAAGCTCCAGGGATTTTACCTCGTAAATCTGTGCATGAGCCAATGTCAACTGGTCTTAAAGCTATTGATACACTTATTCCTATTGGTCGTGGTCAACGTGAACTTATCATTGGCGATCGCCAAACTGGTAAAACTGCGATTATTATGGATACATTTCTTAATCAAAAACCTGCACATGCGGGCGATGATGAGAATGAAAAACTATATTGCATTTATGTTGCGGTTGGGCAGAAAAGGTCAACTGTGGCGCAATTGGTTAAAATGCTAGAAGATAATGGCGCAATGGAATATTCTATTGTTGTAGCCGCTACTGCTTCAGATCCTGCACCAATGCAATTTTTAGCGCCCTTTACAGGTTGTGCGATTGGTGAATATTTCCGTGATAATGGCATGCACGCCGTGATTGCTTATGATGATTTAAGTAAACAAGCGGTAGCTTATCGCCAAATGTCACTATTGCTTCGCCGTCCACCAGGGCGTGAAGCTTATCCAGGTGATGTGTTTTATCTTCACTCACGTCTACTCGAGCGTTCAGCAAAATTAAACGCAGATTATGGTTCAGGCTCGCTTACCGCTTTGCCAGTTATTGAAACTCAAGCAAACGATCTTGCAGCTTATATTCCAACCAACGTGATTTCTATTACTGATGGTCAGATTTTCTTGGAAACAGATTTATTCTTCCAAGGTGTTCGCCCTGCGGTGAATGCGGGTCTATCGGTTTCTCGTGTTGGCTCAGCGGCTCAGATTAAAGCAATGAAACAAGTTGCTGGCTCGATTAAGGGGGAACTGGCGCAATATCGCGAAATGGCGGCATTTGCTCAGTTTGGCTCAGATCTTGATGCTTCAACTCAACGCCTTCTAAATCGTGGTGCTCGTTTAACTGAATTGCTTAAACAGGGTCAATATTCACCCCTTAAGACAGAAGAGCAAGTTGTAGTAATTTTTGCAGGTGTTAATGGTTATCTTGATGATATTCCTGTTAATAAAGTTGGTGAGTTTGAAACTAGCCTGCTTAGTGCAATGCACGCAAAACATGCTAAAATCTTTAAAACACTTGTTAAAGAAAAAGCTATTTCGGACGCCACCAAGGAAGATTTGAAATCTGCCATTGCTGGTTTTGTGAAAACATTCGCCGCCTAATTTTAGGCGATAAACATTTTTAGGAAAGAATGGCAATATGCCCTCTTTAAAAGACCTTAAAAATCGGATCACTTCGGTCAAATCGACCCAAAAGATCACCAAAGCGATGCAAATGGTTGCATCAGCCAAATTGCGTAAAGCTCAAGAAGCGGCGCAAAACTCGCGTCCCTATGCGATTCGTATGGGTAACGTGCTTAATGGGCTTGGTGCCGCTTATGCAAAACGTGATAATGCACCAAAGCTTTTGGGTGGCACGGGTGAAGATAAAACTCATTTATTAATTGTAGCAACTGCTGAGCGTGGGCTTTGTGGTGGTTTTAACTCTTCAATTGCTCGCCTTGCTCGCGATCATGCAAATGATCTTATTGCTAAGGGTAAAGAGGTTAAGATTATTACAGTTGGCAAAAAAGGCCATGATATTCTTAAGCGCCTATTTCCAAGCAATATTATTGAAGCGATTAGCTTTAAGGAAGTTAAAAAAATTGGCTATGCAAATGCCGATGAAATTGGCAAAAAATTGCTCACCATGTTTGATAATGGTGAATTTGATGTGGCAACATTGTTTTTCTCACAGTTTAAGTCGGTAATCTCACAAATTCCAACCGCTCATCAGTTAATACCGGCAAAGGTTGAGCAAGACGAAAATAATGTAGAAGTTGCTAATTATGATTATGAGCCAGATGAAGCAACAATTTTGGCTGATTTATTGCCTAAAAACATCTCGGTGCAAATTTTTAGCGCATTGCTAGAAAATGCAGCAGGGGAAATGGGCGCAAAAATGAGCGCAATGGATAATGCAACCCGTAGTGCTGGCGATATGATTGATCGTCTAACATTAAGTTATAACCGTCAGCGCCAAGCGCAGATTACAAAAGAATTGATTGAAATTATTTCGGGCGCAGAAGCGCTTTAGGTAAAGGAATAGGAAAAGTCTTATGGCTAAAAAACCAACAACAAAAAAACCAACAGCTAAAAAAGTGGCAGTAAAAAAAGCTCCCATAAAAAAAGTAGCAAAAAAAGCTAACAAGAAATCTGTATCAAAGGCAGCAGGTCGCATTTCACAGGTTATTGGTGCGGTGGTTGACGTTGAGTTTGATGGCGCTTTGCCTGCAATTCTTGATGCGCTTGAAACAGATAATAATGGCAATAAAGTTATTCTTGAAGTTGCTCAGCATCTTGGTGAGAATATTGTTCGCACCATTGCAATGGATACAACCGAAGGCTTGGTTCGTGGTCAAGATGTTATCTCACTAGGTGAGCCAATTTCAGTGCCTGTTGGTGATGAAACTTTGGGTCGCATTATGAATGTGATTGGCGAGCCAATTGATCAGGCGGGTGCAGTAAAAACAAAATCAAGACGGGCAATTCACCAAGAAGCTCCAGCTTTTGTTGATCAAAATCCAGAAGCTGAAATTTTGGTAACTGGCATTAAAGTTGTTGATTTGCTAGCGCCATATGCTCGTGGTGGTAAAATTGGACTATTTGGCGGCGCAGGTGTTGGTAAAACGGTTCTTATTCAAGAATTGATTAACAATATCGCTAAAGCCCACGGTGGTTATTCAGTTTTTGCAGGCGTTGGTGAAAGAACCCGTGAAGGTAATGATCTTTATTATGAGATGATTGAATCTGGTGTGAATGTTGATCCAAAAGAAAATAGCGGATCAACTGAGGGTTCAAAATGTGCGCTTGTATTTGGTCAAATGAATGAGCCTCCAGGAGCGCGCGCTCGTGTGGCGTTAACAGGTCTAACTATTGCAGAGCATTTCCGTGACCAAGGGCAAGATGTGTTATTCTTTGTTGATAATATTTTTAGGTTTACCCAAGCTGGCTCAGAAATGTCTGCGCTATTGGGGCGCATTCCATCTGCTGTGGGTTATCAGCCAACATTGGCAACCGACATGGGCATGATGCAAGAGCGTATTACAACTACTAATAAAGGCTCGATCACTTCGGTGCAGGCGGTTTATGTGCCAGCCGATGATTTAACCGATCCAGCACCTGCAACCTCATTTGCTCACCTTGATGCAACTACTGTTCTTAACCGTGCAATTTCTGAAAAAGGTATTTATCCTGCGGTTGATCCACTTGATTCAACTTCTCGTATTCTTGACCCCGCAGTTGTTGGGCAAGAGCATTATGATGTAGCGCGTCAAGTGCAAGAAATTTTACAACGCTATAAATCATTGCAAGATATTATTGCGATTTTGGGCATGGACGAACTTTCAGAAGAAGATAAACTAGCAGTGTCACGCGCTCGTAAGATTGAGCGCTTCATGAGCCAGCCATTCTTTGTTGCTGAAGCATTTACAGGATCGCCAGGTATTCTTGTGCCATTAGAAGAAACAATTCGTGCCTTTAAGGGTCTGGTTGCGGGTGATTACGATCATCTTCCAGAAGCTGCATTTTATATGGTTGGCACAATTGATGATGCGATTGCAAAAGCACAAAAACTTGCCGCAGAAGCTGCATAAGGAAATAGATTATGACTGAGAATCTTCAGGTTGAAATCGTCTCTCCAGAGCAACTTGTTTTTTCAAAACAAGCTGACGCTATAACTGTGCCAGGACTTGAGGGTTATTTTACAATAATGGGCGAACACGCACCTATTATGAGCATTCTTAAACCGGGTTTTATTACGGTTGAAGCAGACAAAAACAAGTCTACCTTTTATGTTGGTGGTGGTTTTGCTGATATTTCACCTGCTGGCATCACTATTTTGGCCGAAGAAACCAAAACCAGTGCTGATTTTAATAGTGAAGAAATTCAAGCAGCAATTCTTGATGCTCAAACTAAATTAGAAGCAGCAGATGGGCATGAAGAAATTAGCTTTGCGCAAGCAACATTAGATGGCTTTAAAAATCTAGCTGATGAAGTTGGGCATATGAAGCCGTTTGGGTAGTTTGATGAGGACATCAAATTAAGCTTAATTATAATTGCTGGAGGCAATCCCGTTGCCACCTAGCACCTCCCGTTGTCATCTTGATCGAAGCGAACTATCTTTAACTCCTCAGCATGACATTTTATAACCAGTTGATTTAAGGACTATTTTTTTAGATTGCCTCGTTTACTTGTTAAATACTTAAAGCAATATTAACCTAAATATTTGATTATCACCCTTGGTATTAATAAGTAGGGATTAGCTATTATGCAGGCAGAAAATTTTGAGCCCGAGGGCAAAGAGCTTGTAATGGGTAAAGATGACTTAATCGTCACTAAAACCGATACAAAGGGTTGGATTACATATTGCAACCAAACATGTGCAACTTATGCAGAATATGGAATTGAAGAGTTAATTGGCACGCCCCACTCAATCATTCGCTCAAAAGCAATGCCAAGATGTGTATTTAAGCTGTTGTGGGATCGCATTGTTGATGGACATGAAGTTTTTGCCTATGTTGTAAATAAGAGCAAAAATAATAATCATTATTGGGTATTTGCTCATATTACCGCCTCACGTGATGAAGAAGGTAATATTACGGGTTATCATTCAAATAGACGTAAGCCACATGCTGAACCCTTAGAGGCAGTAAAGGGCATTTATAAATTATTACTTGCAGAAGAAGCAAAATATAAGAACCGCAAAGAAGGCCTAGCGGCTTCAACGGCATTATTAAATTCAGTATTAGAATCAAAGGGTGTTGATTATGACGAATTCATCCTCACTTTATAAAGCATATATAGCGGCAATAATATTTGCAATTACTGCGGCAATAATATTCGTCCTAGAAGCATTAAAAGCACCTTTTTGGGCAATAGAAATACTAAATGTTATACAAATAGGCATGGCATTATTTGTAGTTAAAATGATTTATAATACTCGTAGAGTTTTTAAAAATATCGCTAAAGTTAGCGAAAATGTTAAGGTGGGCAATTTTCACTTAAGGGTGAATTTACACGGCGAGCGTGGAGAAATGATGGACACAATCAATAGTTTTAACTCAATGATTGATGTTAATGACGCCTTTGCACGTGAATCGGCTCTAGCTATGCGTGCATCGGCAGAAGGTCGTTATTATCGAAAAATTCGCCTTAGGGGCTTCAGGGGTTTACATGAACTAAGTGCAAAAGGCATTAATGGCTCAATTGACGTGATGGCTAATCATGATGATAAAGCTAAAGACGCTGTTGCCGAAACAAAGACACTTTTAGCATCGATGGAAAAGGGTGTTGCTGAAACTAGTGATGTTTTATCTTCATTGGCTAAAATGGACTTAACTAAGCGTATGAATGGTGAGTATGAGGGGGCTTTTGCAACCCTTAAAAATGACACTAATGCACTTGCGGATAAATTAAGCGAAATTGTGTTTCAACTGCGTGACACTTCTGGTGGACTAAAAACTGCAACGAGTGAGATTTTGCTTGGGGCTAATGACTTGAGTGAAAGAACTACTCGCCAAGCAGCAACAATTGAAGAAACTTCTGCGGCAATGGAGCAGCTTTCTTCAACCGTGATTGCCAATGCACAAAAAGCAGATGGCGCTAGTTTGAAATCTGAAGCGGTTTCAGCTGCAGCTCAAGAAAGCGGCAAAGTTATGCATCAGGCAAATGATGCAATGGAGCGGATTGCTACTTCTTCTGAGAAAATTTCAAATATTATCGGTATGATTGATGATATTGCTTTCCAAACTAATTTATTAGCACTTAATGCTTCGGTTGAAGCGGCACGTGCGGGTGAAGCGGGCAAAGGATTTGCGGTTGTGGCAGTTGAAGTTCGTCGCTTAGCGCAAAGTGCGGCAGAGGCTTCAAGCGAAGTTAAAGTATTGATTGAGCAAAGTGCGAATGAAGTTAGCAATGGCTCATCATTAGTGGCGCAAGCTGCAGGCAAACTCGAAAACATGATGGTAGCAATTCAAGAGAATGGCGATTTGCTTAAAGAAATTACTAAAGACAGCAAAGAGCAAGCAATTTCAATTGAAGAAGTACATGGCGCAATTAATCAAATGGACGAAATGACCCAGCATAATGCGGCACTAGTTGAGCAAACAAATGCAGCAATTGAGCAAACTGAAGGTCAAGCAAAAGAACTTGATAGGGTGGTTGATGTGTTTAAAGTTGATGTAGATGCTGAAATAAATCAGCGAGAAGAACAAGCGGCATAAGTAGTTTATTTTATAGTTTTTCTAAAAAAAACAACACGCTCGGTTTCACTAAATCCCAAGGATTTATAGTTAGAAATCGAGCGTTTTTCATTTATATTAATGCTTGCATTTATTTCATTTAGCGAATGTTCTTTTGCCCATTTTTCAACAGCATTTAACAGCTTTTTATCCAAACCCCATTGCCGATAACCTTGTGAAATATAAATACCTGCAAGCAAGGCAGTTTTAACACCATTAATGCGACACTTTTTCACTTCAGCAAAAGCAACCAATGTTTTTCCCTTGAATAGTCCAAAAGCTCTAGCCTTTTTATTTTCAAGCATAGCAATTGCCTCATTTTTAAGAGTTTTATGAGATTTCTCTGTAAAGAATGCTGAGCGCAATTCCACCCACATAGCTAAATGTTTGCTATTGAGTTTTTTAATTTTGATAGATTTTTGCTTTTGTTGTTTTACGATATGTTCAAAAGCAAAAACAATCTGCTGATAAGCCTCACGCTTAAAGGGCACAATAAGTTTTGGGGTTTTTTTAAGTTTTTCCCAGCGCCAATCTAAAAATTCTGCTTCATGTTTACCCTCTGCAGGGTTGGTAACATTTATCTCGCTTTCATCACCTTCAAATATAAACGCAAACCATTTTTGCCTTTGCCCACGATATTTGCCCTTTAGAGCAATGCCAATCGCCTGTTCGGGTAAATCATAAAATATCCAATTGCTTGCAGCAGTAATAAGAGAAACAGACTTAATAGATGTCTCTTCATATAATTCACGTATAGCGGCATCAAATGGCTGTTCGCCTCCATCAATTCCCCCTTGAGGAAATTGCCAGACATGTCCACCAGTTATTTGTTTGCCGCTTTTTCTTTTACAAACAAGCACCTCACCATTTTTATTAAACACCACACAACCAACACAATCACGATAAGGCAGGTTATCTCTTTTTACTGGGGTAATTTCTTTGGACATAAAAAATCTTTATTGCGGGTTATTCATTAAAGCGCTTACTGGCACTAAAATAATATTTTTATCTTTTAATGTTTTAGAGTATTCAGAAATTGTTTTAATAGAAATAGGCAATGCAGAGGCAATGCCTATTGCGATTTTGCCATTTGTAGCTTGCTGCTCTAATTTATTTAGTGCTGCCAAAATTGAAGTTCGAGAAGGGTTAATATCTAGTTGCTCTGATCCGATAGCAAAGGGCACTTTATTATTTGCTGCTAAATTAGCTGCTAATGAGCGTTTTGATGTACCATCATCAACATAACCCAAACCACGAATTGCTAATTCTTCCATTATTGGATTAAAATCTTTAGCACTAGCAGTAAATTTTGCCCCCATATGATTAATCACACCAATATATCCGCCAAGCCTACCCATTAGCCAAAATAGCCGATCAAGATTTGCTCTTGGCGGCTGATCGCTTAATAAAGTTTGCGGACCGGGATCGTTTTGTGGGTAATCAAATGGCTCAAGCGGCAAAGATAACAAAATCTCATGCCCGCCATTTCGGGCGGCTTTTGTGGTTGTGTTCAAGCTACGCCCATAAGGAGCAAAAGCCAAAGTCACTGCATCTGGAAGTTTGTTAATGGCATCAAGCGTACCTGTTTCACTAAGCCCCATGCCTGTAACAATGATTGCAATAAGCTTTTTTCCATTGGCAGTTTGGGGAGTGAGTGAAGCGCGCGCATAGGCATTAAAAGGCGTGTCGCCATTAGAGCTGATGCGTGGAATTGCACCATTTGATGTTTCTTCTGTCATTTCTACATAAACACCAAAATCATTTAATGTGCTTATTCCTATTGAAGTCACACTTTCCCCACTTGCTAAATTATCATCAACGCTAATGATAGAAATAGAAGTGCCAGAATTGCTTATTTGAGTGGTTTGCTGAGTATTTGATATTTGGGTTGCATTAGTTTCAATAGTTATAGGATTTTCATTTGTCCTAATATTTGTGGCAACTTGATTATTTAATGGAGCATTGGAAATAGCAGCGCTAGCACTTGGGCGACCACCATCAGGATTATCGATTAAAACAATAATTGCTGCAATAATTGCTATGAGAGCAAATAACCCCCCAAGCATAAGACGGGTTAGGGGTAGTTTTTTTGAGTTAAACTGCACCAATGATTGCCAGCCCTTGCGTGCAACATTAGAAGTGTTTTTTTTCTTCGTGTTTTGCTTTTTATCCCCTAAAGGGGCATCTAACTCATCAGACATAATTTAATAAAATTCCCTTTTATCAATTAATTTTTAGCATTTGGTGGAAAAGCCGAATTTGTTTCCTCACCTAATATTAAACTAATGGCATAATTTCTTTGAGCATCTTTACTTGTGTCACTGGGGACATAAACAGACGAGCCAGCGGTCCTTTCAATTTTATCTTCTGAATCGATGTGTCCGGGTAGTGCTGCCTCGCCTACAATTTCATCTTTGCCTTTTAATTCATCAGGAATATCTTGGAAAATCTCAATATCAGGAATAATCCCTAAAGCCTGAATAGACCTGTTATTTGGAGTATAATAGCGTGAGGTTGTTAATCGCATTGCGCCATTACCACCAAGTGAGATGATAGATTGCACCGTGCCTTTACCAAAAGATCTTGTGCCAACTAAAGTTGCTCGCTTTTGATCTTGTAACGCTCCTGCTAAAATTTCAGCAGCAGAAGCAGAGCCGCCATTAATTAAAACAACTAATGGAATATCTTTTATTAGGCGATCAAGATCATCAGCTTTTGCATCATAGCGAGCGCTATCCTCTTCTGTTCTTCCACGAGTAAGAACCACTGCTCCACGATCAAGAAAAGCATCTGCAACATAAACTGCCTGATCTACAAGACCTCCGGGGTTGTTTCTTAAATCAAGAATAAAGCCCTTAGGCGCAACACCATCTCGTTCTTCATAAATTTGGCGAATAGCATTTTCTATTCCGCTATAAGCTTGCTCTGAAAATCGAGAAAGTCGTAAGATACCAATGTCTTTTTCAATCACATGACGAACCGCACGAACAGAAATAATATCACGAGTGATAGTAAACTCTATAGGATCACTCACTCCCTCTCGCACAATATTTAGAATAATATCAGTGCCAATAAAACCACGCATCATGCCAACGGCATCATCTAATGTCATGCCCTGAACTTGCTTGCCATCAATTTCAATAATTAAATCATTTGCTAAAATTCCAGCTTTTGATGCAGGAGTATCATCAATTGGTGTTACAACTTTTACCAAGCCATCTTGCATAGTAACTTCAATACCAAGACCACCAAATTTACCAGATGTATCCTGAATCATATCATCATAACCAGTTGGGCTTAGATAACCAGAATGGGGATCGAGCGAAGAT
>Ga0256834_1000647_pt1 | contig 24790 bp, 22 predicted proteins | sample 4281140metaG_FD_190536 | JGI IMG/M metagenome (GOLD analysis project Ga0256834, IMG submission 190536) | Hydrothermal vent microbial communities from East Pacific Rise, Pacific Ocean - 4281-140 | ecosystem: Environmental > Aquatic > Marine > Hydrothermal vents | place: Pacific Ocean: East...
ATGGCAACGAGTTATAATAATTTGGCGGTTAATTTGAATTCTCAAGGTAAATATGATGAGGCAGAAGTGCTTTTTCAAAAAACATTGCAAATAAGGGAGCGAGCATTAGGAAAAGAGCACCCTAGTATAGCAGATAGCTATAATAATTTGGCGGCTAATTTGACTGCTCATGGCAAGTATAAAGAGGCAGAGGTGCTTTATCAAAAAGCATTGCAGATTTGCGAGCGAATGTTATGTGAAGACCATCCGCACACGGTATTATTTAAAAAAAATCTGGCAGATTGCAGAGCCGGCATGAAGTAATAAATTCTTCTCAATATGCTCCGCTGTCATGCCGTTGAAAAACGGCATCCATTTGTGCTATCAAATCATATCACAAATGGAGGTTTTATAGGTGTTTCAGCAAGGAGAACAATATTAAATTGTGCTTGTTTATAGGTACAATGGATGCCGTTTTTCAACGGCATGACAGCGGAGTGAGGATTTGGCATGACGATGGAGTGTGGACTTATCCCAACTACTAACTAACAGAAAGCACTGCATCAAGATTTATTCGAGATCCACCAACCATTAGAATTGGCATATCTCCTGTTAAATCTACTTTATCAACTACGCCTTGCACCTGTGTGAGGGCTGTTACAAGATTATCATTGGCATCTCTTGCTTCTATAGTAATGGAATAATTGCCGCTTGGATATTCTAATCCACTTTCGTCTTTACCGTCCCATTCAAAACTTGCTTGTCCTGAATTGAGTGATAATTGCTTGCTAAATACTATTGCTCCAGCATCATTGCGGATTGTTACGCTTGAATTTGGGGCATTTTGACCTAAAGTAAATGTCCAGCTTGCTTCTCCGTTCTCTAGTGCAGTTACTGAACTTTGTGCCGTGACAGTTTTACCTATCATGCCTATTGCCTGATTATTGGCTGCATATTGCGAGCCGCTTGCGTTTTGAGTGCCTAAAACTAGTGCTTCAAGATATTCGTTGGTTTTTAATTGTTGTTCAACTGAGGTGAATTGTACCATTTGTTGGGTGAATGCATTTGTATCTAGTGGCTCTAGTGGGTTTTGGTTTTTTAGCTGTGTGGTGAGCAACGTTAGGAAAGTATCAAAATCATCGGCAATAGTTTTTTTTGATCCAACTAATGATGATGGGGTTGCTGGTGTTGCTCCTGCAATATTATCTAAAGCCATGTTTTTCTCCTAAGCTGTCATGTTTAAGCCGCCAAGTGTGGCGGTGCCACGATGAATTATCGTATTTGGCATTTGGTTTATAATATCAATATCTGTTTCAATTTCATTTTCTGCTTGTGCTTCATCAAAATTCTCATGCTCATTGCCAAAGCCATTATCATTCTTTGCAAATGGATTATCTTTTAGCGAAAATTCTAAATTGGTTTTTGAGCTATCAAGACCCGCTTGGCTTAAAGCACGTTCAAGCGCACGGGCATCACGTTGTAATAGATCAAGAGTTTCAACTCGCTCAACTGTTAGTCTAGCGTTTAGTGCGCCAGATTTATCAATTTCCATTCTTACATCAATTCTGCCCATCTCGGGTGGGTTTAGCTGAATTTGAAAACGTGAATTGCCTGCTTTTATATTGCTGGCAAATTCATAGGCAATGTGCGGCAAGTTAAGATTTTGTGCTGGCTGTTGGAAAAGAGTGGTTGCTGGTTTTATTGAAGCTGGTGAGCCTGTTATTAATGCTGCCTGACCATTAGATTGCACTGCTAATATTGGCTCTGATTGGGCTAAGCCATCAAGTTTTGCCGCTTGTGAAGAAATTGATGCTTTTGAATAATTTTGTGCAATTAAAATATTACTATTGCCTGTTTGAGAGGTAACAGAATTAGATAATTGCTGATTATTATCTGCATTAACATTTACGTTTTTCGGCGAAATAACCGTCATCAAATTATTGCTTGCTCCAGTTTTGGGGGCTATGGATTGCGGTGCAAGATCTATTGAAGATCGGTTATTTGCCGAATTTCTATCTGCTAATTTAGTTAAGCCTGTTTGCGCCAATGCCGCTTGCAAGGATACAGTTTGGTTTGTGCTAGAATTAGCATTTTGATTAGTGAATTTATTTATTAGAGTATTTATCTCTTGTGATAATTTTGGTGAGGCATCTGATAGATTTTGTGCAAATTGTTGCAAAGTTGAAACTATATCTTTAGCGGCAAGATTTATCGGGTTTTGCGTTTGGGCTACATTGTTTACAGTTGCTGTCTGAGAATTTGGTGAATTAATCCCCTGTAAGGCAAGCGAAGCAATCCCTGTTTGGCTATTAGTATTTAGTGATTGATAAATGCCAGTAGCGGCGACAACGCTTGAGCCAACTGGCGTTGGTGCAATCGAATTAAGTTGAGCTGCTAGAATATTAATTGCTGCAATAGATTTATCTATTAGCTTGGGATCTATTTCCTGACCATTTTCAAGCGCTTTGCCAATCATCTCCAATGATTTAAGCAGGTCTGAAAGTGCTGTTAAACCATTTTGTTGCTCATTTGGCAGACCAGTAATATTTGTAATTTGCGCTAAATCTATTGCACTATTTGCCCCTAAAGTTGCCGTGATATTTTCAAGGCTTTGTTTTGCTTTTTCCTCTGTCGTGCCTAGCGGCTTTTCTGCCACTTGTTCTGGCTTGTTTAGGCCCAATAGGGTTGCAATTAATGCAGCAAAATCATTGGAGGTGGTTTTTGTCTGATTTTGAGAAGAATTTTGCGCACCAGCCACCAAAGCAATGCCAGCGCTTTGGCCAAGCACTTGAGAAGAGCTTTGATTACTTGGTGTCGCAATGTTCATCAAAATAGACATAAAGACGCAAATATTCCTTTTTTAGACGTAAATGTTCAAACATATCTATGCAAGTGGCTTGCCAGTTTTATTGTTGATAGAAATATTGATATATTTCAGTATCTTAGCTGTTTTGTCATTAATGTGATTTGAGAATAAATTTGCAGGCTAGGAACTTTTGGCTTATATAACGGCAAATTGTGCCTACTAGGGGCATATTATAATTTTGATGCTGGACCTTTAATCCAGAGGAATGAAAAATGTTAAACTCATTAGATATTGCAAAAGAAGTAAAAGATACTCGTGTGGTGGTTGCCATGTCGGGTGGTGTTGATAGCTCGGTTGTTGCTGGAATATTAGCAAAACAAGGCTATGAAGTTATTGGCGTAACGCTACAATTATATGATCATGGCGAGGCAACTTTTCGTAAAGGTTCGTGTTGTGCTGGGCAAGATATTAGCGATGCTAAACGAGTGGCGGCGGCGCTTAATATTCCTCATTATGTGCTTGATTATGAAAAACGTTTTGCAGAGGCGGTTATTCATCCTTTTGCAGATGCCTATGCGAGGGGGGAAACTCCCGTGCCTTGTATTGCGTGTAATCAATCGGTGAAATTTGAAGATCTATTAAATGTGGCAAAAGAGCTTGGTGCTGATGTGTTGGCAACTGGTCATTATGTGCAATCAAAACTAATTGATGGGCGCAGAGCGCTTTTACGTCCGAAAGATAATGAGCGAGATCAAAGCTATTTCTTATTTGCGACAACACCTGAGCAATTAGATTTTTTGCGTTTTCCTTTGGGAGGCATGTCAAAGGTGCAAGTGCGTGAATTAGCGCATGAAATGGGTCTAGAAATTGCTGATAAACATGATAGCCAAGATATTTGCTTTGTGCCGCAAGGTAAATATGCCGATGTAATTCGTAAATTAAACCCAAAAGCTGAACAGAAGGGTGAAATTGTGCATCTTAATGGCGATGTGCTTGGCTCGCATAATGGCATAATAAATTATACTATTGGGCAAAGGCGTGGGCTTGGCATTGCCGCTCCTGAGCCGCTTTATGTTGTGAAATTAGATGTAAAAAATAATCAGGTAATTGTTGGCGCTCGTGAGGCGCTAAAAACTCATACTATGAAATTGCGTGATGTAAATTGGCTGGGTGAAGAAAGTTTAGAAGCTCTTGCTAGCGGCAATGGTTTTGCGATTGAGGCTAAAGTGCGCTCAACTAGGCCGCCAAAAGAAGCGATTATTCAAATGATTGATGGTGAGATATTCGTTACTATCATTGAGGGGGAGGATGGAATTTCTCCTGGTCAAGCATGTGTGTTTTATGCAGATGGGAGCGAAACAAGCGAAGTTTTGGGCGGTGGGTTTATCGAAAAAGCTATTGCTAAGAGTTTTGCTGCCTAGGGGAATATTGTGCATAATAAAACAGCTCTTATTACTGGCGCTTCAAGCGGAATTGGTTATGAAACAGCACTTGGCTTAGCCAAAAAGGGTGCTGAAGTTATCATTACAGGACGAGATGAGGAGCGCACCAAGCGAGCGGTTCAAAAAATTATTGAACAAAGTAATAATTCAAGAATCTCACATTATGTTGCTGATTTGCGCATGGTGGAAAGTGCCCGTTGGCTAGCCCAAACTATTTTAGATGATCATTTAAGGCTTGATATTTTAATCAATAATGTTGGTGCAATGAGTGAAAAAAGAATAATTACCCAAGAGGGGTTTGAGGCAACTTGGGCGCTTAATCATTTATCTGCTTTTACACTCACCTATCTCTTGCTTGATTTATTAAAAGAGAGCGGCAGAAAAAGCGCAAAATCAAGAATTATAAATGTTTCTTCAAGCGCACATAAGGGGGCAATACTTGATCTTGCCGAAGTGATAAATAATGAAAAACCTTATGAGAAGTGGCGAGCTTATGGGCAATCAAAACTAGCAAATATTATGTTCACCTATGCTCTAGCTACAAGGCTTGAGGGGCATAATGTAAGCGCAAACTGCCTGCACCCCGGAGTAATTGGCACAGGTTTTATTGCAAATATAGGCAAAATAGAAAGATTACTTGCACCCATTATAAAAATAGTTCTTACCTCGCCAGAAAAGGGCGCAAAAACCTCTATCTATTTAGCTTCATCAAGTGAGGTTGAAAACCATAGCGGTAATTATTTTATTAATGAAGAACCAGCTTTTTCTTCTGATTATTCTTATGATGAAGATTTACAAGAGCAATTATGGGAGCGGAGTTTTTATCAAGGTATAATGGCTTTTGAAATGTAGTTTGTCTTTAGCTCACGCTTTTGTTGGCTACGCTTAGGGTGATACTAATTCACTGATCAAACGAAGTTTTGTAAGACCCCACACCAGTTAGGTGAATGTTCAAATTGCTCGTTTCATAGGTATATGTATGAGTGAGAGCTAATCTTGAATTTGTGCATTGGGGCGATCCTATACATTGAGGCACGCCGAAAACATAAAATAGATCATTTACCTCAGTAATGGAAGCCTGCTCAAGTAAGCGAGTTTTGTCTGTTCCATCAATTTGCTCAATCCATTGCACAAACAATTGATTGGTTACACGCTCAAATCCTTGGGTAGTAACGATAAACCTGATATGTCCCCGCCTATCATTATCCTCCCAATATCCACCTGACCAGACTTGTGCAATTAAAGTGTTTAGCGACATTGCCTGTTCTGCCAATGCGGGTTTTAGGTCTTTAGTTGGGGCAGTTTGCGCTTGTGCATTATTTGCAGTTAGGACAAAAATTAAACCTAATATTCCTATGAATTTCAATTGCATTATTTTTCCTTTTTGCTGTTGCCCCTAAGTTAGGTATCTGAATATTAACACGAAAGCTAAAATATGCTAAATACATCTAATTATTTTCCAAGGGTTGCCATACTTGTGCCGTCATATAATTATGTTGATGCAAAATAGTTGTAATAATATTGGAATTTTAGTGATAAAAAATCCGACGCTTAAGAGCAAAGATGAAACAGAGCAAGCTCTTAACGATAAAGAGCTTGGCGATGCAGAGCTTGTAGATGCTGCTGTTGGAGGCAATAGGGCGGCGTTTGCTATATTGCTAGAGCGTCATTATATGCTGATTTATAAAATCGCTTATCAATGGTTAGGCCATCAATCTGATGCGGAAGATGTGACGCAAGAGGTGTGTCTTAAACTGGCAAAAGTGCTTAAATCATTTGATGGTAGAGCAAAATTTTCTTCTTGGCTTTATCGTATTGTGTTAAATGTGGTGCGTGATATGCAGCGCTCACGGGTGCGGCAAAATAAACGCCATATTGCGCTTAAAGATATCACACAAGCCAATTTCCCAGCTAACCAAGAAGAAGCAACAACTTATTCACAAATGTGGCAGGCGGTCAGGAAATTGCCGCAAAAACAATGCGATGCGGTTTTGCTGGTTTATGGGCAGGAGCTTAATCACTTTGAAGTGGCGCAAATTATGGACGTAAAAGAAAGCACTGTTTCTTGGTATGTGATGGAAGCAAAAAAGAGCTTGAAAGGGCTTTTGTAAAATGATCAAAAAAACAGATAAACTAGATATACTGAAAAATGCTGATAGCCCAGAGCCTTCAAAAACAAGGCGTGCGCAAAATTTAGAAGCGGCAATGCTGGCTTTTGATAAGGAGCAACAAGAGCAATTAAAACAAAAAAATAAAAACTTCCAAGGAAATGGTTTGGTGCGCCGTCTTATGTCTATCTTTAACTTTTCAAAAAGGACATTTATTATGGATATGAGAATTCCACTTGGCGGCGTTGCTATTATTGGTTTGGTACTTTTACCACTAGCTTTAATGTATAATTCATCTACTAGCTTAACAGGGCTTAATTCGCCTTTGGGCCAGCCAGTTCAAGAAAATAAGGATATGCAACTTAGTGAAAACCTAACTAAGGAAAAGCCAGCTAAGTTAGAAGGTCGCACACGAAGTGAAAATGATGGAGCGATTGCGCTTGATAGTGCCGCTCCAGTTGCTGAAAGCGAGGTAAGTGAGGCGGCTGTTTCTAATCCAGCCGTTCAGATGACAAGTAAAATAGCACAGCGTCCTGAACCACTTGGCAGGATTGCTCCAACTTCAGTAATGGTAAATGAGCAATCTGGTGATAGGTTTAGTTCTGAAGATGAATCTTCTCTTTTCATTACTGCTCAAACCCCAGTTTCAACCTTTTCAATAGATGTTGATACGGCTTCTTATACTTATGTGCGCTCGCAGCTTGAAAATGGCTTAATGCCAAACCTTAATGCGGTGCGCATTGAGGAAATGGTCAATTATTTTTCTTATGGTTATCAAGCGCCAACCAGCGCCAATGTTCCTTTCATGCAATCTGTTGAGGTCTATCCAACGCCATGGAATGAAGCAACAAAATTGTTGCATATTGGCATTAAAGGTTTTACGCCTGAGTTGAGCGAGCGCCCAAAATCTAATTTGGTTTTGTTGATTGACACATCTGGCTCAATGAATGCACCCGATAAATTACCGCTATTAAAACGCTCATTTTCTTTGTTGCTAAATCAGCTTGATGAGAATGACACAATTTCTATTGTTGCTTATGCGGGCAGTGCTGGTGTTGTTTTAGAGCCAACTAAAGCAAGCGAAAAGCGCAAAATCCTTAGATCGCTTGAACGTTTAAGCGCTGGTGGATCAACCGCTGGCGGGCAGGGGATTGAGCTGGCTTATGAATTGGCAGATGAAGCTAAAAGCGATGGCTCGAACAATCGAGTGATTTTAGCAACTGATGGTGATTTTAATGTTGGTATTTCCTCGCCAGATGCACTTAAGGGCTTTATTGAGAAGAAGCGTGATGATGGTATTTCGCTTTCAGTTTTGGGCTTTGGTACTGGCAATTATAATGATGAACTAATGCAAGCCTTAGCGCAAAATGGTAATGGCAATGCTTTTTATATTGATAGTTTTTTGGAAGCGAAAAAGGTGCTTTCTGAGGAAGTGTTGGGCACGTTAATGACCATTGCTAAGGACGTTAAAATTCAGGTTGAGTTTAATCCTTTAACGGTGGCTGAATATCGTCTTGTTGGTTATGAAACTCGTGCGCTAAAGCGAGAAGATTTTAATAATGATAAGGTCGATGCTGGTGATATTGGAGCAGGGCATAGTGTAACTGCGATTTATGAAATAACCCCCGTTGGTTCATCTGCTATTTCAGTTGATGCGTTGCGTTATCAAAATGAAAAACCAGTTGTAGATAATGGCAACAAACAAGAATATGCTTTTCTTAAATTGCGCTATAAATTGCCAAATGAGGATAAGAGCAAGTTAATTGAAGTGCCAATTCGGGTTGATGCAGCAAAAGATAATATTGCTGATATCTCACCAGAATTTCGCTTTGGTGCTTCTGTTGCCGCCTTTGCGCAAAAATTACGTGGATCGAACTATGCAGATAATATGAGCTATGATGATATTGAGGCTTTGGCAAGAGGTTCTAAGGGAGAAGATAGGTTTGGCTATCGAGCAGAATTTATTTCTTTAGTTGATATTGCAAATTCTTTAAGCAAGTAAGTTTTTAACAAATTATAATTGGCTGGCAGGAATATTTGCCAGCTAATTTGTTGGTTTGCTTTATTCTTTTTTGTCTGAATGTTTTTTGAAAATTAAAAAATAACCAAATGCAAAACCTATTTCTGCGAATATTGCTAGTAATATTCCAAACCCAGCATATGCTCTAGCAAGCTCAAATAATCCCATTAAAGCCATTAAAGCCCATAAAACGCACATTGCTAAGATTATGTTTTGCCGTAAAGCTGAATGTTGCGCATCTCTGCTCATAAAAGATAATATAGCAAGTCCAAGGAATAAAATTGAGGCTCGTCTTGCAATAAAATACGCAGCATCCCCTGCCTCTATCGAGAAAACCCAAAAAATAACGTCAGGCACTAATAAAAGAGATAAAAATAAAATTGCTGTAAGAACAGTGCTAGCTATAGAAATAGTTTTATAATTGAGCATTGTAATTTCCTTATCATTAGAGAACTGAATTATCTTTTGAGCTATTACATAATTTTTATGAAGAGTATATCTTAAACTAGAAAAGTAGACTAGTAAAAATCATATGAATGCTGGCAGAAAAATCTGCCAGTCTTTATTTTGAGTGCTTGACAGTTGCAAGGAGCGAACCTAAATAGTCTCATGATATTTATGATAATAGGTGTTGATTTATTATCAAACATTGTGGCGGGGTAGCTCAGCTGGTTAGAGCAGCGGAATCATAATCCGCGTGTCGGGGGTTCAAGTCCCTCTCCCGCTACCAGCCATTTAATGGCTTGATATCTCTTCAATAAATTTTAGTAGGTATTTGGGTGCAATAAAAACTCTCTATAGATTAACGGGTTTTTTCCCTGACTTTGTTTAATGATTTTGATTGACAAATGATAAAGGGATAGTTAGATGTCTAACTAATATTAATGTTAAACACCTAACAAAAATTATAACAAAAGGGTCATTATGAATAAACGTAAATTCTTAAAAATTGTTGGCGGTGGAGCGGTATTTGCGGCTGTTGCTGGTGGAACTGGAATAGCAGTAATTGGTTCTCGTAAACCTAAAACGGCTTTATTACCGTGGCAAATGGCTGGTAGCGCATATAGTGAGCCGCGCCGTCGCGCTCTTTCTTATGCATTGCTTGCTCCTAATCCGCATAATCGCCAACCATGGTTGGTTGATCTTTCTTTGGAGGATAAAATTATCCTTAAAGCCGATAAAGATCGCATGTTACCACATACTGATCCGTTCAACCGTCAGATTACTATCGGGCTTGGGTGTTTTCTTGAGCTTTTACGAATGGCTGGTGCTGAGGACGGATATCGCATGGAGATTACTGAATTTCCTGAAGGCTCGAATATAAAGCAACTTGATGAGCGAGCGATTGCTGAAATTGTAATGGTAAAAGACAAAAAAATACAGAAAGATCTGCTTTTTGCTCATGTGCTAGAGCGACGATCACTAAAAAAGCCGTTTGATATGGATAAAGAGGTTGAGAGCGATATACTTGAGATGTTGAAAAATGTTGTTAATGAGAATATTATTTCTGGCGCAACCAATGCACCTGATATGGTTAGAGAATTGCGTGCTATCACTGGTGAAGCAATGAATATCGAGTTGATTACACCAAGAACCTATAAAGAAAGCGTTGATTTGTTTCGCATTGGAGCGAGAGAGGTGGATGCTAATCCCGATGGCATTGCTTTTCATGGAGCATTATTTGAAAATCTTAGTGCTTTGGGAATGTTTACACGTGAGGAAGCTCTTGATAAAAAATCAACTACTTATAAGGGTGCTATTTCTGCATTGATGGCCAATATTGATAGTGCGATGGGCTATGTTTGGCTAGTTACAGAAACTAACACCCGACTTGATCAGTTAAATGCTGGTCGGGATTGGCTGAGAATTAATCTGGCGGCAACTGGGGCAGGGGTTGGCTTGCATCCACTAAGTCAGGCTTTGCAGGAATATGGTGAAATGGAGCAAATATATGCTCGCCTACACAGTTATCTTGATGCTAGCAATAAAACAGTTCAAATGCTTGGACGATTAGGTTATGCTAGCGCTACTCCTCCTGTTCCACGTTGGATGTTGGAAGAAAAGATAATATAAAGGTTAGGCATTGGATCAGGATAACGAAAAAGCAAGGTTGTTACAGCTATTTGTTGAGATAAGTATTATTCAGCAGCTTGCAGAAAATAAGTTTAATCGTCTTATGCCCGATGGTCTGCATGTATCGCATTTTAGCGTAATCAACCACCTTGTGCGTATGGGTGATGGTCGTACCCCTATCCAAATTGCCAATTCGTTTCAGATAGCACGATCAACGATGACGAACACGCTTATGGTTTTGGAAAAGCGAGGCTTGATTAAGGTTATCCCTAACCCTGAAGATGGACGCAGTAAACAAGTGTTTTTAACTAAAGAGGCACGGGATTTTCTTGAGAGGGCAGAGGAGGTTTTAGCGCCAGAATTGCAACGAATGAGTTCTGAGCTTGATCTTAAGGAAATATTTAAAATTATTCCTGCATTAGAGGATATGCGAAAATATTTGGACAATAATAGGGGCTGATTTATTATTAACATTGTGGCAGGGGTGCTCAGCTGGTTAGAGCAGCGGAATCATAATCCGCGTGTCGGGGTTCAAGTCCCTCTCCCGCTACCACACACTAGTGTCTTTTGTTGGTGTCATTCACTCCACCACTCGCTCCTCAATCAGAGCACCATCAACAATCTTATCATTGGGGTGCAAAACCACTCTACCCCCTTCATTTATATCATTAAGTGCCTCAGCAAAACTAGCATTTTGAATGCCTAGCTTAAGTTGGTGCAATTTTGCCTTATCGCCCTCTATGCTAAAAACTGACCATTCATTATTAGATCTAAAAAGTGCAGCACTAGGAATAAGCAAAACATTCTCTGCTCTTTGCACTTCGATTGAAACAAATACCCGATAAAGATGCCCCAAGCCTGACCAAATTTTAGCATCACTTAGAATTTCTAAATGAACATTCACCCGTTGCTCCTCAATGCCAAGTGCCGAGATTTTGGTAAAACCAATTGGCTCGATATTTATCACTCGTGCGTCTAAAATTTTGTCTTTCCCCCAACCAGTAATACTAGCACTTGCACCCTTATCTATCCTGATCGCATCGGTTGATAATAGCTCTACCACCACTTCAAGATTGTGTGGATTACCGATGGTTAAAAGGTGCGCACCAGCAGGAAGCGAGCGCGTGCTTTCGTTAGCAATTTCTAAAATCTGTCCCGAAACTGGGGTTTTGATATTATATTTAGTCATGTTATAATCACTGCCATTAGGATTAAATAGCCGCACTTGCGCTTGCTCTAATTGGCGTTGACGCAATTTCAGATTAGATTTTGCGTTTAAAAGATTGGTGTTAGCCCTATCAAGTTGTAATCTAGTTTGCTCAGCGGCTTGTTTTGTTATTAGACCACGCTCTAATAATTTTTCAGAGCGTATCATTTCATTTTGTAAGAACTCTAACTCGCTTTGTGCCGCCTTAATATTGGTGTTGGCGGCAATTAGCGCCGCCTCACTGGTTTTAACGGCAGCTTGCGCTTCAAGCAGAGTTCGCTGATCAAGAAACGAGCTTTTTTGCGGCGTGATGCTCGCAACAATTTTACCCTGTTCAACAAAATCACCAACCCGATATGGAATACGCAATACATCACCACCAATAGGGGTAGATATTTGATAAGTATCTTTAATCTTCACCACGCCCTCATCTTTAACGCTTTCAATGATTGTTCCACGTTTAATGGTGGCTAAATCAACCCCAATAGGGTGAGGCAAAAACGAATAATAAAGCCCAGCACCAACAGCCAAAACAATAAGAATAATTATTATAATTCTACGTAATGTCATATTTTTAATCCCTTGTTTTTAGAACCTCTATCAAATCAAGATTAGCAATTCTTCGCTGCACAATAAAAGCAGAAACAGCCGCCGCTAACAAAACTATTAAAGCGGCTTTTGCATAGGTTGAAATTTCAACAATTAGTGGAAATCTGAATAATTCGGTTTGAAAGCCCTGAACCACAGCTATTGCCAATCCATAGCCTAACAGTAGACCAAAGGGGATTGCCAACATTGTTAAAATGCCCAATTCTGTAAGTAGAATTATTGAAACCTCGCCTTTAGTAAAACCAAGCACTCTAAGGCTAGCCAATTCACGAGCCCTTTCAGATAATTGAATACGCATTGAATTATAAACCACCCCAAATACAATTATTACGGCTAATAAAATATAGACAACACGGCTCATTCCAATAGTCTCGCCCATAGTTGCCCTAAGCATTTCAAGTGATTTTCTTTGCAAAATAATGCTAGCAATAACGGGTGTTTGTTTGATTGAATGAAAAAGTTCGTCTCTTTTATTATTATCAAAACGCAAATGCGCACCATTAGAAAGCGAGCTTTCGTTGAGTATATTATTAAGGGCAGTAATTTCCATATAAGCGCCAAGTCCCATAAATTGCTGCATGATTTGAGACACCCGAACCTTGATAATTTTATCACTACCATCAAGTATTTCAACGCTAACAATATCAGAAACCTCAACATCAAGAATATCTGCCAGCATTTGCGATAGGGCAATGCCATAGTCGGGCAAATTAATGGGGTTAAGATTAAGGTCTATTATTCGTGAAAGGTCAGCATTTTTTGGCTTGCCCATAAGAGAAGTTTTTTTCTCAAATAATCCATTGGTAATTTTTATTGCTACCGCACGAAAGGGCTCAGCAACGATAATTCCGGGTAGGCGTTTTATGCTTTGTATGCCAGCAGGACTAAGGGGAATTGTTGAAATAATTGTTGCTTGTTGTCTATCGGCTCTAAAAAAACTGGCATCAATCATATATTCTATTGAATCTTCGGTGAATAATCCGCCAATTAACAAACCCGTTGAAAGCGATATTCCAAGCATTGTTAAAGTTGCGCGAACGGGACGGCGAAATAGATTGCGTAAAGCCATTGTTAGACCTTGAGAAATATGACGAGTAAGCCCTAATCGCTCAAGAATAAACTTTTTATAAACTGGAGGAGAGGGCGGAGCCATCGCCACCGCTGGAGAAAGTTTAAGGATAGATTTTACCGCTTGCAAAGAGCCAAGCACCGCCGCCAAAATTGCCGCCAAGCCAGAAATAGCAAATACATCGGGCCTATCTTGAAATAGCAAAAACGGGAATTTGTAAAACTCGGCATATATTGCCGCCATGCCACGCGCCGCCCACGCCCCAAGCCCCCAGCCAAGCAATGTGCCAACAGATGCAATAATAAGGGCGAGTTTTACATAATGCCACGCAATCGTATATGAGCGATAACCAATCGCTTTTAATAGGCCTATCTGCTCTCTTTCAAGCGCAATTAGCCGTGCTAAGGTCATATTAACCAAAAAAGCCGCAACCCCTAAAAAAATTGGCGGCAACACATAAGACATCGCCTTTAACCCGCTTAATTCAGAACTAATATAGGCGTGAGAACTTTGGCTTTTCCGCTCAATAGAACCATTGCCGCCATAGGGTTTTAATATATTATCAAACTCATCAATAATGGCTGATTTATTGGCAGTTTTATCAATTTTTAGGCTGATTGAGTTAAATGCACCAGACAGGTTATATGACGAGGCGATATCTGAATAACGCATCCAAATAATACCAAATCTTTCATTATCAGGAAACATATCTCCGGGGCGAACCGTATAGACAAATTCAGGAGAAAGAGCGATGCCAGTTATTTTAAGTCTTCGTTTCACGCCGCCCATAATAGCAGAAATTTCATCTCCAAATTTGAAATTATGAGAGATGGCAAAGGACTCAGAAATTACTATTTCCCCAACCTTGCCGCTTTGCGGCAAATGCCCACTTTTAAGAAATAGTCGATTAAGCGTTGAGTTGCCAACATCAGGAATTGACAGGATAAGCGCACTGGCTGGGTCTTGCATAAAAGGAATATCTAAAATAGCACTTTGAGCAATGCGAGCATCGGCACGAATAACGCCTTTTATCGCCAAAATTTCTTTTATCTTGCTTTTTGGAACTCTTGTAGCGGTGGCAAAAATATCAGCAAAATCATAGCGCTCATAATATGTCTGCTGAGTTTCGCTAAGCGCACGATAAGTGCCAACGCCAAGCAATAACGTCATAACACCAGCCGCAGCAACCAGCGCAATAGCAAGTGCCTGACTCCAAAGCCGCCTAAAATCTCGTAATAATTTAATATCAAGCGGTTTCACCATGACACCTCTGATGGATCAAGCCGTTTTTTGTTAATTTTCTCATTCACAATTTGCCCATCAGCCATGAATAAAACCCGATGTGCAATCCGCTGAATATCGGCATTATGGGTGATGATTAAAGTTGTTGTGCCTAATTCTTTATTTATCTGAGTTAGTGCTTCAAGCACCGTGATGCCAGTTTTACTATCAAGCGCTCCCGTTGGCTCATCGCATAAAAGTATGTTTGGTCTTTTGGCTATCGCTCGTGCAATGGCAACACGTTGCTGCTCGCCACCTGAAAGTTGCGAGGGGAAATGATTCATTCGTGGTGTTAGCCCAACCCTTTCAAGCGCTTCTTCTGCTGGCATTGGGTCTTTGGCAATCTCAGTCACCAGCGCCACATTTTCACGAGCGGTAAGGCTTGGCACAAGATTATAAAACTGAAAAACAAAACCAACATGCAAGCGTCGATAATTAGTAAGCTGTTTTTCGCTCATGGCGGTTAATTCATTATCTAAAAACCACGCCTTACCAGAAGTAGCACTATCAAGCCCACCAAGAATATTGACCAAAGTCGATTTACCCGAGCCAGAATGCCCAAGCAACACCGTCATATCCCCACTTGGAATTGACAAATCAACCCCACGCAAAGCATGAACCGCAGTATCACCACTGCCATATATTTTGGTTAGTTTTTCTGTCTTAAAGGCAATCTGGGCTGTCTTGCTCATAATATCCCCATTCGGTCCACATTAGACATAGAGAAATAAAGTGCTTTGACTTATATCAAGCAACTGGGTTTGCTATTTCAAATTTAAGCGCTATTGTGGGCTAAGGTTTAGTGGGGAGAGCGGTAATGAAGAAATTTTTGAAATATTTTCTTTGGGCAATATCGGGTTTACTAGTTGTGGTGCTTATTGTTGCTTTGTTTAATTATGAGCGCATTGTTCGTCTTTATAATGTAAATAGCTTGTTTTCTGAAGAGAAAATTGTGAGCAATTTTTCTTCTATGGATAAGATGTTCTTGGTGAAGGATTTGCCAAGAAGTGGCGATGCCTATCAATGGAAAACACAGATTACCGAACTACCGTCAGCATTTACGTTTGTGGGTTCTCAAATTAGCACTGAGGAATATTTGGCTCAGACCAGCACAACCTCTCTTCTTGTGCTTAGTGATGGCAATATAGTATTTGAAGATTATTATTTGGGTACAAAAATTGATGATAAGCGTATTTCTTGGTCTATGGCAAAATCATTTCTTTCAGCTTTGTTTGGCGTTGCAGTTTTTGAGGGAAAAATTGCTTCACTTGAAGATGCGGTTACGAAATACGTACCAGAATTAGAGCAATCAGCTTATAATGGAGTGAAAATTATTGACGTGCTTCATATGGCAAGTGGGGTGGAATTTGATGAAGATTATCTTGATTATGAGAGTGATATAAATCGTATGGGTCGGGTATTAGCGCTTGGCGGTTCGATGGATGAATTTGCCGCTTCGATTAGCACTAGAGCAAGGACAGCTGGTATTGCTAGGCAATATGTATCAATAGATACGCATGTTCTATCTATGGTGCTTCGGGCGGCAACTGGTAAATCACTAGCTGAGTATTTTGAAGAAAAATTGTGGGCAAAACTTGGGGCAGGGGGAAATGCCTATTATGTAACAGATGGACATGGAGTTGCTTTTGCACTTGGTGGGCTAAATATGCGAACAAGAGATTATGCACTATTTGGGCAATTATTTTTGCAAAATGGAAAGTGGGGGAAAGAGCAAATTATCCCTAAAGAATGGGCAAAGATATCTGTTTTACCAAGCGCTCCAAGATCAATTCATAAAGATGATAAGTTTGGTTATGGTTATCAATGGTGGGTACCAGTAAATTCTGATGAAGAATTTTATGCTATTGGGATTTATGGGCAATATCTCTATATTAATCGCAAGTTAGGTGTGGTGATTGTTAAAACTTCTGCCGATAGAGATTTCAAAAATGATGGTGAAGGTGGCAATTTGATTGAGCAGAAAACTATTGAGATGTTTCGTGCCATCGCCCAAGAAGTGGCAAAGGACTAGTTTATACACAGGGGGGCTTTGAAATAGAGTGTTTTTGGTTAATATTACGTACCTTGCCAAAGCATGAGATAGGGTAAGCGTTTTAATTTAAAGTTGGGGAATATTATGAGTGATAAATATCTTGAATATATGGACGGCGTAAAAAAATATGCACCAAATGCTGATGAAGCTGTTGTGAAGAAAATTGTTGGCTATTTAGGCATTGCATTGCGAAGCCGTGATGCGTCATTAGTTTCTTGTTCTGATGATAGCGAATTAGAGCGTGTGCGCTCGGGTTTTGCTTTCAAAAAACTTGGTCTATCAGAAGCTGATGCCGCCGCTGGGGTACAAGCTGTTTGTGAAGCAATGAAGGCTGATCGCCAAAAGAACCGAGTAACATTTTATTATTTACTAGCTGAGAATACAGGTACACTTTCTAAGCTTGCGTAATTTAATATTATTTATTTGATTTTAAGGGCAACCATTGGTTGCCCTTTTAGTTTTCGATGATGAAATAACATCACCATGTAGTTTGCGATGATGCTATTTCATCATCATGTTAGGATCTGAACTTAATGCACCAGCGGTGAAAAACTATGTGTAAAATCTATTGGCTCAAATGATAATGCAGTTGTGAGTGTTTATGAAGAAATAGAGGCAATGGAGGGTTGCTTACGAATTATTGCGCTTGGGAGATTAGAAAAAATGTTTAAATTTTTTGAGGCTGATAGGTGTTTATGGAGCTCTAACAAATAAAAGGGGACAGTATTTGCACCCAATCTTATATTTATTGTTGTGAGTTCTAAAAATTAACTACCGATCCAATTGATAGGTTATTACCATTTTCTATCACTTCCCTATAACGCTCAACGGTGCGTGTATCTGAACTATTCGTGGTTTCTCCTGTAAGAGCTGCATGAAAGACCTCATTGATACCGTCTTTAATTTGCATTTTAGGATCAAGCCTTAAGCGATTACGCATTTTGTCAAATGAAACAGTATAATCACGCGCATCACTATTGTTTGGCACATATTCTATGCCAATGTCCATTGGCAAGGTTTTGGCAATAGTGTCTGCGAGATCAGAAATTTTTACGTTTGTCACGCCAAGATTAAAAACCTGACCAGAAACCACAGATTTTTCAGATTCAAGCGCCTTAATAAATGCACGAGATATATCTGCAATATGGATTAGTGGACGGTGCTGTTGTCCATCTCCATGAATAGTGATGGTTTGATCTTTAAGGGCGTTTAAGGTCATTATATTGACTACGAGATCAAAACGCATTCTTGGGGATAGTCCAAATGCGGTTGAATTGCGAAATGCTGTTACACAAAAATCATCATCATTAAGCGCAAATAGTGCTTCTTCAGCTAATGCGTTACATTCAGCATAAGTAGTAAGTGGGTTAATTTCGCTTTCTTCGGTTGCTGCTAAGTCGCCATTTGCACCATAGACTGAGCAAGAAGAAGCGAGCATATAGCGTTTCACGCCCATAGCTTTGGCAATTCTACCAAGTCGGGCTCGAGCTTCAAAGTTAATTTGTTTTGTAAGTTTTCTATCTAAATCGCCTGCAGGGTCATTTGAAAGAGCCGCAAGGTCGCAGATAATATCTATGCCTTTTAGAGATGCTGGTTTAACAGTCCTAACATCTTGTGCTAATAAGGTAAGGTGAGGGTTATTTTTATAAGCGCTAAGACGGTGTTGACCAAATACAAACCAATCAAGCACAATAACTTCATGCCCCTTTTCTAATAATTGAGCGGTAAGGATAGAACCGATATATCCGCCGCCACCTGTTACCATTATTTTTGCCATTTTACTTACCTCATACTATTAGTTTTAGCTTGCCGCTTATATTGCGGTATAATTTATGATGCTATTTTTTCTAATTTCGAGTTTAAGATTTGTTTAACACTATCAATGACATAGTCCTGCTCTGCAAATGTAAGCGAAGGATAGAGCGGCAATGAAATTGCGCTTTGTCCCCAAGAATTTGCATTGGGGAAATCACTTGTCTTGAAATTATATTTATTGCGATAATAACTTAGTGTGTGAATGGCACGATAATTCACTGTTGCGCCAATGTTGGCTTTTGCTAATTGTAATAATACATCATCACGAATTTTTGCATCTACGCCAATTGGGAACAAGTGTAGTGCGTCTAATGCGTTGCTAACTTTTTTTATCATTTTTATAGGTAGATTGGCAAAGCCATTTCTATATCTATCAGCCAAAATTGCCCGTCGTGCTAATTGCTCATATACATATTCAATTTGCTTGGGCAAAAGGGCCGCAAGTAAATCTGGAAGATTAGCTTTAACGCCAAGTCTTTCCATATCCCAATGATTATAAGAGCCAGTTTTGAAGCGCTCTGCAGCCCCTGCTGACATGCCGTGTAGGCGTGTTTGTTTTAGTTTTTCAAATAGCTCGCTATTATTTGTGATAATAGCACCACCTTCACCGCAAGCAATATTTTTTGTTGCATAGAATGAGAAAATAGCAGCGTCTGAATGAGTGCCCGGTTTGTCGCCATTAAGTTCGCTTTCAAAAGCATGGGCGCAATCTTCAATTATTGCTATATCTGTGCGATTGCCAAATGTATTACGAATTGCTTTTATATCGCACATTTGCCCATAAAGATGCACAGGAATAATGGCACGAGTTTTAGGGCTTATGGCTTTTTCAACATCGCTAGCACGCATTAATTGCGTATCAGGATCAACATCAACAATAATTGGCTTAGCACCAAGTAATTCTGCAATATTTGCGGTGGCAATGAAGGTCATTGCAGGAACAATTACCTCATCATCTTTGCCAATATCTAATGCTAGCAGGGTGGCAATAGCGCCATTTGTCCAAGAATTGTTAAGCAGGGCGTGGCGAACATCAAAGAAGCTCTCTAGTTGCGCTTCTACTTTTTTGCCCACAGGCCCTGAGGTTAAAAAAGGCGTTGCCAGAACATCTGCCATCGCCTGAGCGTCGTTACTATTTAATCCATGTTTAAAAAAAGCTACTTTCATGCCCCATACTCCTATAACGGTTATTCTGCTCTCATAACGGTTATTCTGATCTATCTTTTTTAGATTGATCAAATTTTAATAGTTAGCTTTTTAGTGAATATGAATTTAACAAGTGTTATTTTATTCAGTAAAATTTTAATTGAATTGTAAGGGGATAGCTCTTTATGAAGCATGAGTAATTGAGCAAACCTCATGGGGATAGTTTGATAAGCTCACTATGGGAAAAGCTATAGAGTTAAAAAACCTCCCCCTTGACAAGTTCAGGAAGAGGTTCATATTTGGTTTAGGTGTTAAGCTCTTGGTTGTTATTTTATAACCTAATCTTAATCATCGGCATTAGGGTCTTTTGGCAATTTGTGAACGAGGCCTTGATGACATTCAATGCAGGTTTTATCGCCTATCTCAAATGATTCTTGCATCTTTTTAGATGCTCGCCTGCCTTGTTTGGTAAAATCCATTGCGTCTTGAATGTGGCATTCTCTACATTCACGAGAATCTGTTTTTATCATAGTATCCCAAACACGTGTTGCCAATTCAAACCTCTTAGCTTCAAACTTTTCTGGTGTATTGATAGTGCCTAAAATTGTGTGATAAACATCATTGCTGGCTCTAATTTTCTTAACCAGCTTTGGCCCCCATGCTCTTGGTACATGGCAATCAGTGCAAGTTGCTCTTACTCCCGATGCATTGTTGTAATGAGCACTCTTTTTATATTCTTGAAATACTGTTGTTTCCATTTCATGGCATGAAATACAAAAACTTTCTGTGCTGGTATATTTTACCAAACCGATGGAGCCAGCTAAAAAGAAAACCCCAGCAAATCCACCTATTATAAAGATAGCGCCCCATGCCATAGGGGCTGGACGCCAAAACCATTTCCAAATCTTCTTAATCATTTGTTTCCCCCAGAAAATAATAAAAATGTCGCATCAATGGTTAACTGATGCGACATTAACCGTAATTAAAGAGATTACATCTCAGTTGGCAAGGTTGCCATATGTGCCATGATATCAAGAGTGATCTGAATATCTAAGGCTGTTAAAGCTGGCATGCTCTCATTTGGTTGCCCATTTAAGATTTTATGCATGCCTTCCCAAGGATTTCCGCCCATTAAACTGCCAAAGCTTTCTGGCAGATCTTTTGGCTTATTACCATCTTTACCATGACATTGAGCGCAAAGGGTATTGAAATAGTTAGCACCCGCTGCTGCATTACCACCGCTAAATGCTTTGGTTGCTGTGTCAATATATTGTGACATATCAATCTGACCAACAGAAACGAACAAGGCTAAATCATTAAAATCGCCTTCGTCCATTTTATCAGCAAGCTGGTGAGTGTCATCTTTTAAGATAGCAACAATTGCAGCCACATCAGCGCCTGCCATACCGTCAATACCTTTAATGCCAGTTAAATAAGACTCTGAGTTGCCATAAGCGCCTTCAACGCCTTTATAATCCCAGCCGTGGCAGGATTTGCAACGCCAAGTTGTGGCATCTTTCTTTTTTGTGTTACTTGCTGGCCAAGCTGGGTGGGTTGCTTCGGGCTTAGGTGCTTTGATAACTGCATACCACTTATCATACAGCAACCCTCCTCTAGCAACTGCCCCCTCATCTTGCGCCAATGCAGGTGCTGACATAAAGGCAATAGTAGCAAATATTGCAACTAGGGCACTAGAAAAAACACGTGTTAATATACTTCTCATTATTATCCTCCTCATGAATATAGTTAAATAGTACAATTACTGGTAACATAATTGTGATTTGCTAGTCAAGATGGTTGAAATTCTAGTGTGTTTAATTAGTAGTGCATTGATATTGATCAATAGAAATGAAAATAATCGATTTATTTGCAGTTTCTTATTGTTGCTTTTAAGTAATCTTTATAAGAAATATTAGAGTTGGGCACTAAAAACGGTTAATTGGCACAATGTTGTCAAATGATTGCCGCAAGCGCTAAATTATGGCGAAATGGGCACAAAGATTTCATCAAAACTCCTAAAAATCATCGCATGATCACCTTTTTAGACTGTTTAGATATTCTCACAGGTCAGATAGCGGCGTTGTGTTGCTAATCGTGAAACCTGAAAATGAGGAAGAAAAATGAGAAAACTATTATTACCCGCAATTATGGTTGTAGCTTTTGCTACTCCAGCTTTTGCTCAAGTAAATACCGAAGCTATGGCGGAACCATATCCTGGACTTGAAGGTTTGGATTGCATTGCTTTGGTTGAAAAATTGGATGAAACTTTGACAGAAGTTGAAATATCTGAAGAGTTAAAAGTTCAAATCCTAGAGCTACGTGAAAAAGGTATCTCGGATAAAACTACAGGAGACGAAGAGGCGTGCGTTACCTCCCTAGGCGCAGCATTCCAGCTGCTTGTTCCTGTTAAGGAATAATAAAGTTGGGAGTGGGGCGCATAGACGTATGCCCCCACGAATAATGAGTGATGAGGCTTAAGTAAATCTCATTTTCCTAAAATAATAATGTTTGTTAGACGTAGCAGACAGGGCTTAATAATTTCATTTAATTTTTCAATTCATAAGGCGATGATCCGCTATTGGATGGGCTCGTTGCTGGCAATTTATGCGTGGGCATATACGACAACCAACCCCTATTGGAACAATTTTGGCGCTCTTTCCTAATTCAATTCCATCAGAATAGATCATTGCTTTGGCGTGCATAATATTGCAACCCAACCCAATAGCAAAATGCCTGAGTGGGGCATTATGATGATATTCACCTTTTTCAAAACTTTTAGCGATGCAAAAATATTTTTCTTCATCTGGCATTTCGCTTAATTGGATATTGATTTTTGCGGGTTGTAAAAATGCTGCATAAACATTCCAGCGAGGGCAAGCGCCAGAATGACGAGGAATATGAATGCCTGATAAGGAGAAGCGTTTTGAAATATTGCCAGCAATATCCGTTCTTATTAAGTGTAGGGGGATTCCCTTCATATTTGGCCGTTGCAAACTTGTCATGCGGTGGCAGACCTGCTCAAAACTAGCGCCAAATTGAAGCGCAATTCTTTCAATATCATAGCGGTATTTTTTACATGCTAAATAAAAACTCTCATAGGGCATGATAAGGGCGGCGGCAAAATATGAAGCCAAAACATTGCGTGCTAAAATTGGCGCCTCAAGTTCTGGTAGGGTGCTATTTTCTATTATATTATCTATTTCTGCTTTTGCGCTAAGGTGCCCAATATGATGAGCTAGAGTAAATTTCGCAGTTTCGGGAGGCAAAATATCAGATATTTCAAGCATAGTTTCATCATCTGCTAGCCCTTTGTTAATTCCTTGCTCAAGATTTGCTAAGCGCCAACGAATACCAAACACATTTAACAAATAACTGGTTAGCCCTTGCATGAAATTGTCGGAAGCAATGTCAACATCATGGCGAACTCTCATGGCGGCTTTCTCAAGAGAAGCGTAATAGTTGGCATTTTCTTGAATAAAATCTGAAATAGCATCTGTTGCTTGGTGATAGGGGACTATTGCACTGTTTTTTTCATAAGTTGTGGCAAGCTGGTTGGTTTTTATTTGGCTATATTTATCAAACAAGGAAAGAACGGCACGAGCGGCTACTGGGTTCGTGAGAGCAAGGTCTCGTATGTCTTGATTGGTGAGATCAGAATCAATGAAAAGGTCATCACCAAAAATTTCCATTAAATCTCCAACTAATTGACTATCGTCGCTTTGAGCCAATTCTCCAACTTCAACGCCAAAGAAATCTGCTAGTTTAAACAATAATGGCACTGTAATTTTGCGCCTATTATGCTCAATGAGATTTAGGTAAGATGCTGAAATAGCTAGATTTTGTGCTAGATTTGCTTGCGAGATATTGCGCCCTCTGCGCAATCTTCTTATTTTGCCACCTATTTGTGTAGCATTGGTATTGTCCATTGAATTTCCTTTACAAGTTTTACAAAAATACCGCAAGACTTTTCATAAATTTACAGCTTTACAGTGCAATATGTTGTTTATTGTTGCATTTTTTTCAAAATTGTCAAATCTTTACATTACGGCACGGTAATCACAAGATTATTTGTGGTTTTGTAAATAGTTTGTAAAATGGAGGAAAAAATGCAGACGCTATCAAATGATGAAATACAGCAAAATGAACTAAGTGAGACAATCACAATTATTGCACCTTCTGTAAAAGAGGCGATGATGCAGTTTAAGGCTAGGGGGCTTGATGTTTTGGGCTATGCAATCGCTGGTAAAATTGTGCGCCAAGAGTTTTCTTTGGTTGGTGGTTCAAAAAGCGAGCAAATGTTTGATGGTAAGCCAATGTTTTCTGCCACTTGGGTGCGTAAAGCATAAGGTTTGGATTCGCAAAACATAAGAACTAACAATTTAAAAATTAGATTCTAGGAATTCTAATTAAGGAGCTAATATGCTTATGCGTAATGATGATAAAGTAAATAACAATCAAAATGCTAATCCGTTTGATGCGCCATTATGGGCGCCTGATAGATGGCAAAATATAAAGAGAAATTACACTATTGATGATGTCAGGAAACTATCTGGCTCTTTGCCAATTCGTTATAGTTTGGCAGAAAATGGCGCAAGAAAACTCTGGAAATTGCTACATAGTGAAGAATTTGTTCCAACACTTGGCACATTTACTGGCAACCAAGCAGTGCAACAGATAAAGGCTGGTCTTAAGGCGATATATCTTTCTGGTTGGCAAGTGGCAGCAGATGCCAATACTAGCGGTAATATGTACCCCGACCAAAGTCTTTATCCGGTAGATAGCGTGCCATCTGTTGTTAAGCGCATAAATAAGGCGCTGCAGCGTGCTGATCAGATTCAGACTATGGAGCAGCTTGAGGGTAAAGAAACTACGGAATATGATTTTTTTGCGCCTATAATTGCCGATGCGGAGGCTGGCTTTGGTGGTGCGCTTAATGTGTTTGAATTAATGAAAGCAATGATTGAGGCAGGTGCTGGGGCGGTGCATTTTGAAGATCAGTTGGCATCTGAAAAGAAATGCGGTCATTTGGGCGGCAAAGTGCTTGTGCCAACTCGCACCTTTATTAAAACGCTAAATTCAGCACGCTTGGCGGCTGATACAATGAATGTACCAACTCTTATAATGGCTCGAACTGATGCTGAGGCTGCTCGTTTAATAACTTCTGATATTGATGAATATGATG